>ENA-ORMR01001823-ORMR01001823.1-human-gut-metagenome-genome-assembly--contig:-NODE-1823-length-14990-cov-3.998996_pt1 | contig 14990 bp, 10 predicted proteins | sample MGYA00242107_ERZ509003 | MGnify/ENA primary metagenome ERZ509003 (study PRJEB26280, sample SAMEA2338699) | human gut metagenome | biome: human gut; feature: human-associated habitat; material: faeces... | reverse complement strand
GGCGTGCCTGCCGGCAGGGAGACCGGGCGCGTTCTGGCGTTCCTGCTGGATTCCGTCCTGCGCGATCCGTCCTGCAACACCCCCGCCGCGCTGGCGGCGCTGGTGCGAGGAAGGACAGCGGCAGAGCCGGAGGAAGCAGGGGAAGAATCGGAAAAAGGTGCTGTTAAGAAACATCGCGTTCCTTAACAGCACCGCAAATGCCGGCTGAAAACCCGGCGTTATCGGGGTATAAAAACTCGTTTTGAGCTTTTATACCCCCTTTTTTATGTTGCTGACAAAAGAAAGCAAGCCCCCCTTCAGACACCACGGCGGCAGGGATAGCCGGTGCCGCGCAGGGGCAAGCCCCCCTTCCCCCCACCACCGCTTCAGGAGCTTTCCTCCGCAACAACAGCCCCGTACGCCATGCAGATCCCGGGATAGCTGAGCAGCCGACCGGACTCACCGTCATAAACGACCAGCTGCCCGTCCCCGTGCGGCTGCCCCCAGACCGCAATGCGGTCGCCGCGCAAAAAACGCCCGCCGCCCTGTACACGGCAGTCCCGGACAAGTATCTCCACAAGCGGATCGTCCGGATCGTCCGGATCGCGGCAAAGGTAATAGACAACAGGTTCACCGGAAACGGACTCGTTGTCCGTCACGGTACGCACAACGGTCAGCTCCATCGCGTAGTAGCCGTCGGTCGCACCGCTCCGGTAGTAATACTCCGGCGACACATTCAGACAGGTCTCCCGGTACTGCGCCTCGGTCAGCTTTGTGTTTACAAGGGGCTTCTCAGTCAGATACGCAAGCAGGCGCGAGCCAAGCCCGAAGTAAACAAACACCATGTACGCCGCGCCGACCGTGCAGAACAGCACCTTCCAGCGTGCGCGGTAGGGGCTGGTCAGGAACAGGATAATGCCGACGGGCGGCATCCAGAACATCATGAGCAGAATGAACCACCACGTGTGGTACCACGGAATAAACTGCACCCTTCCGCTCCCGGCACGCCGTTTCCTCCGTTTTTTCGGCTCGACACGCGCGCCCGCCCGCATTTCCGGCGGACAGACTTTGCCGCACAGGGGACAGTTGTCGGTAGCAAAATAGCACCCGCAGTCAGGGCATTTGTTCAGGTCGGGGCGATCCAGCTCGTCCTCCGGATCAAAACTTCCCAGCATTCGTCCCATACGGCTCTCCTTTACTTTTTCGGCGATCCCTCGCAGAAGTACGCCGCCTCCATATCCGCGGCGCACAGCGCATACGCCAGCGGGAACATCTCCAGCGCCTTGCCCACGTTGCCGGGGTCATCGTTGGCGGAGAAGCCCATGTGGTAGCGGATGGCGAACGCCTCGTCGCGCGTCAGGCGCATATAGGCGGAAATGATGTACACCGATTTCTCCCCGTGCCCGTAAGGCAGGTTGTCCTCAATGGTGTAGTACGGCACCTGCTCCCTCTTGCCCTGCTCGTTCTTGGCGTTGCGGAAGCTGGTCTTGTAAAAGTTGACCTTGCACAGGTCGTGCAGGAGCGCGGCAATGGCGATGCTCTCGTCGGAGTAGCGGATGCCGTACACCTCCTGCATACGGGGACGCGCCAGAATGTCGCAGAGGCAGTCATACACGTTCAGGCTGTGCTGGCACAGTCCGCCCTCGTAGTTGCCGTGGTAGCGGGTTGAGGCGGGCGCGGAAAAGAAATCCGTGCTCTCCAGGTAGGCGAACAGCCGGTCGGCGCCCTCGCGCGTGACGGTGCTCCGGTAAATCTCGGTGAAGCGGCGGCGGTTCTCTGCCACCTTCAGTTCCTGCGGATTGATCTCGGGCATGGGATATACTCCTTTCAGTATGGGGGCTTTGGGGGAACAGCTGCTTGCAGCTGCGGTTACATGACAGTCCGGCGATACAGTTACGGCGCTGCCTCAGACTGCCGGCACGGCACCCCGGCGCATGAGCGCCCGGTAGTTGTGGATGCAGCAGCCGTAATGCACGGCGGCAGTGATGAACCACGAAATGGGGTAGCTGATGTACAGCGCAAGGATGTTGCCGGGGAAGAGCGGGCAGACGGTGGCGATCCAGACGATACGGAACAGGCAGGAGCCGACCAGCGACACGATCATGGGCAGGATAGTCTTGCCCATGCCGCGCATGATGCCGCACCCGACGTCCATCAGTCCGCAGAGGAAATAGGTCGTGCCCATGACCAGCAGGCGGTTCATGCCCGCCTTCACCACGGCGTCCTTGTTCTCGCCGGTGGCAAAAATCAGCAGCAGTTTTTCCCCGAACACCACCAGCACAACGCCCAGCGAAACGCCGATGAAGGTCACAAGCCCCACGCACAGGAAGGAGATCTTCTTGATGCGCGCATACTTTCCCGCGCCGACGTTCTGCCCGACAAAGGTCAGGGCTGCCGTATAGACCGAGTTCATGGCGATGTACAGGAAGCCGTCCAGGTTGCTTCCCGCCGCGTTGCCCGCCACGACGTAGGTGCCGTAGGCGTTTATGGAGGACTGGATAATGACATTGGACAGCGAGAACAGCGTCCCCTGCAGTCCGGCGGGAAGCCCGATCAGCACCATTTTCTTCAGGCGCTCCCCGTCCAGCGCGAACCCTGTCACGCGGCAGCAGCCTTCCTCCCGGAGCATGAAGATCAGGATTGCGGCGGCGGCTATGTACTGCGAGGCGGACGTGGCGATGCCGACGCCCAGCGCGCCCAGCTTGAAGCCTGCGACCATCAGGATATTCAGCCCGACGTTGGCAACGCCGGAAATTGCCAGGAAGAGCAGCGGGTGCTTCGTGTCGCCGCCCGATCTCTGAATGGCGGCAAGGTAATTGTACAGCAGGCAGCCCGGCATTCCGGTGAAGTACGCCTTCATGTACGGAACGGCGCTTGGCAGGATTTCCTTTGTTGTACCCATCAGCCGGAGCAGTGGCTCGGTTGCGAAGAAGCCGAACACGCCGACCGCCACGCCCCCGATGAGCGACACGGTCAGGGCGTTATCCGCCAGTTTGTGCACCGCCTCGTAGCGTTTTGCCCCGATGTCCTGCGCGGCTATGACGCCTGCCCCGACCGCCAGTCCCATGAACAGGTTCACGATAAGATTGATCAGTGCGCCGCAGCTGCCCACGGCGCCCACTTCGATCTGGGAATCCGCGCCGCCGAACTGCCCCACGACCGCAAGGTCGGATGCGTTGAACAGCAGCTGCAGCACGCCCGTTGCCAGTACCGGCAGGGTGAACAGGATCATCCGCCCCAGAATGGGACCTTCCGTCATATCGATCTGCTTTTTTGCCATGATTGAAATATTTTTTCTACCTCTCTGAATCATACCCGCCGTGCGTTTACGGACAGTCAGCTCTATTATACTACCTTCCGCGCATAAAGTCAAGGCATCCGCGCGCAATTCAGTGACAACTGTTGCTGGGGGGGGGGAGAGAGATGCTCCCCTTGCGGCACTTGTTCGCCCTGCTGCTGTGGTGCCTTGTGGGGGGGGTTGCCCCCGCGCGGCACTGGCTCGCTCTGCCCCGGGGGAGAGGACCATCTCAAACGCCGAAGTTCCTCTCCCCCGGTCCCCCCTCTCCTTGGCTGCCGGCACCGCTCTGAGAAAAGGGCTTCTGTCGGTGTTGCGGCGAACCGCAGGCTCCCCGGCACCCCGGGTACCTGCCCCGCAGGTTCAGCCAGTGCCGTAAGCGGTTCAGCGCAGGGGTGCCGGGGGCGCCAGCCCCCGGCGAAATAAACTAAAAGTCTCCCCCTTCCCGCCGGGAAGGGGGCTGGGGGGATGGGGGCAGGAAAGTAAGCTAAAGTAAAAAGGCAGGCGACAAAGAAGGCAAGCCCCCCGCCGGGTACCACAGTGGCAAGGTCAGCGGGCGACCAAAACCCCTGCACCCCCCCTGCCCCCCTTTCCCCCCATAAAAAAACACGACTCTCCACCATCAGAAACCATAAAAAGAAAACGAGGAAAAACAAACCGTGGAAAAGAAATTCAGCAGAAAAAAGGAGCGCGAGCAGGAAAGAGAAAACGAAAGCCTGCTCTTTGAAAACCAGAAAATCGTGGACGTAAACCTGGAGCATGAGGTAAGGAAATCCTTTATCGAATACTCCATGTCGGTCATCATGCAGCGCGCACTGCCGGACGTGCGGGACGGACTCAAACCGGGTCAGCGCCGCGTGCTGTACGATATGTACGAGCAGCACCTGACATACGATAAACCCACAAGAAAATCCGCAACCACGGTCGGCTCCGTGCTGGGTAAGTACCACCCGCACGGCGACAGCTCCGTGTACGGCACCATGGTGCACCTCGCACAGCCGTTCTATATGCGCTATAAGCTGATAGACGGAAAGGGCACCTTCGGCTCCATCGACGGCGCCCCGCCTGCCGCATACCGGTATACCGAGTCGAGAATGTCCAGACTGGCGGACGAAATGCTCCGGGATATCGACAAGAACGTCGTGCCGATGGTGCCCAACTTCGATAACCGCCTCAAGGAACCCTCCGTCCTGCCCTCCCGGTTCCCGAACCTGCTGGTCAACGGCAGTCAGGGCATTGCCGTTGGTATGGCCACCAACATTCCGCCCCACAACCTGAGCGAGGTCATTGACGGCTGCATCGCCTATATCGATGACCCGGAGATCGACCTGCCCGGCCTGATGGAGCACATCAAGGGACCGGACTTCCCCACTGCCGGCATCATCATGGGCCGAAGCGGCATCCGCGCCGCCTACGCCACCGGCCGCGGCAAAATTACTCTGCGGGGCCGTGCTACCATCGAAGAGACCAAGAATGGCCGTACCCAGATCATCATCACGGAAATTCCGTATATGGTCAACAAGGCCCGTCTTATCGAGAACATGGCCGACCTCGTGAAGGAAAAGCGCATCGAGGGCATCACCGGCCTGAACGATGAGACCAACCGCAAGGGTATGCGCATCGTGGTGGACATCCGCAAGGACGCCAACGCACAGGTCATCCTGAACCAGCTGTACCAGTACACCCAGCTGCAGGATACCGTGGGCGTTATCATGCTGGCCATCGACCACAAGGTGCCGAAAGTCCTCACCCTGAAGCAGATGCTTCAGAAATACGTGGAATTTCAGGACGAGGTGGTGCGCCGCCGCACCCAGTACGACCTGAAAAAGGCCAAGGAGCGCGCCCACATTCTGGAAGGCCTGAAGAAGGCCACCGACATCGTGGACGAACTCATCGCCACCATCCGCGCCTGCAAGGGCGGCATGGCAGAGGCCAAGGCTGCCATCATGGAGCAGTTCGGCTTTGACGACCCGCAGGCAGATGCCATCGTCAAGCTGCAGCTGGGCCGTCTGGCTGGTCTGGAGATCCTGAAGATCGAGGAAGAGCTGGGTGCTTTGCAGGCTAAGATCCGGGATTGGGAGGACATCCTGTCCAATGACGCCCGTGTGCTGGAGATCGTCAAGAATGAGCTGCTGGAGATGAAGAAGCGCTTCGGTGACGAGCGCCGCACCGAGATCGAGACCGTGAACGGCGAAGTGGACATCGAAGACCTCATTGCCGAGGAGCAGTGCGTTTATACCCTGACCGAGGCCGGTTATATCAAGCGCCAGCTCAAGGCCACTTATCAGGCCCAGAAGCGCGGCGGCCGCGGCATTTCCGGCATGACCCGCAAGGAAGAAGACATCGTGCAGGAGATGTTCGTCGGTTCCACCCACGATTATGTCCTGTTCGTCACCGACCGGGGCCGTCTGTTCCGTATCAAGGGCTACACCATCGCCGAGGGCAGCCGCACCAGCAAGGGCACCAACATCGTGAACCTGCTGCAGCTGGCGGAGGGCGAAAAGGTCACGAACATGATCTGCCAGAGCAAGGACGCAGAACAGGAGGGCGGCTTCGTGACGATGGTCACCAAGCAGGGCCTCATCAAGCGCACCCCGCTGGAGCAGTACGCCAACATCCGCAAGACGGGCCTCATCGGCATTGCGCTCAACGAGGGCGACGCGCTGGCATGGACCCGCCTGACCACCGGCAATGATATGCTCATCGTGGCTACCCGCAACGGTCAGGCCATCCGCTTCAACGAGGCCGATGCCCGCCCGATGGGCCGCAGCGGCCACGGCGTCCGCGCCATCAAGCTGGCCGAGGGCGACGAGGTCATCGGCGTCTGCATCTGCCGCGAGGGCGGCACGGTGCTCACCGTCACCGAAAACGGCAAGGGCCGGCGCTCTGACATCGACACCTACCGCATCACCGCCCGCGGCGGCAAGGGCATCCGCAACTACGATGCGTCCAAGGATAAGGTCGCAGCCGTCAAGATCGTCGATGATGTGGACGATATCCTGCTGAGCAGTCAGGAGGGCATCATCATCCGCCTGCACGCCAACGAGATCCCCGTCCAGAGCCGCTATGGCTCCGGTGTCCGGGTCATGCGTCTGGGCGAGAACGATAAGGTGATGGTGCTGGCCCGCACCGACCACGACGACGAGGCCCAGACCGCAGCCATCGAGGCCGAGGAGGGCGATGAACCCACCGCCGAGCAGCTGGCCGCGATGGAAGCTGCCGACGAGGCTTCGGCTGCGGAGACCCCCGAAGCAGACCCTGAAAACTAAGAGCAAGGCCCAGCCGGTTCCCGTTTGAAAGCACTTTGTTGTGCTTACGCCAGTTTTCACGGCCTGAGAGGGAAAGTTAGTCTGGACTTCGCCCGGAACGTGTGATAAAATAACCAAACAATAACAAATCCCATGGGGGAGTAGCAGGCGCTGTTTGCAGACGGCGCAGCAAGTCAACACAATGGCCGCCGGTCGCGGTCTGGCTTGCTTTCATTTGCGAGACTCATGTGTTTTGGTGCGAGTACCACGCCCAACACATGGAGTCCGGATGTAGAAAATGACCCGGAATCGGACGTGTACGCGCACCGATTCCGGGTTTTGTTTTTGCCGCACCAGATTCCGGTCAGATTTAGGAGGCATGTTTGTATGGAATGGAATTTCTTGTTTTTCTTCAACAGTGGATTGCTGGGCGTGGGCCTTGCCATGGATGCATTCTCGGTCTCGATGGCGAACGGTCTGCACGACCCCAAAATGTCCGTCAGGAGGATGTGCATCATCGCAGGCACTTTCGGTGTGTTTCAGGCGGTCATGCCCATGACGGGCTGGGTCTGCGTCCATACCATCGTCGAGCTGTTCTCGTCCTTTGAGATGTTCATCCCCTGGATCGCCCTCATCCTGCTGGCGTACATTGGCGGCAAGATGCTGTTGGAAGGCATCAGGGGCGAAGAGACCGAGGAGGCCATCGAGCTGAGCGCCGGTGCCCTCTTCGTGCAGGGCGTGGCCACCAGCATCGACGCCCTTTCCGTCGGCTTCACCATCTCGGAGTACGACTGGACGATGGCGCTGGCGGCAGCGGTCATCATCGCCGCAGTTACCTTCGTCCTCTGCATGGCCGGTCTGCACATCGGCAAACAATTCGGCACCAAGCTGGCCGGCAAGGCATCCATTCTGGGCGGCGTCATCCTCATCGGCATCGGTCTGGAGATCTTCCTCACCGGCATCCTCTGACGGAAACGTTTTCACGGGGCCTTGTTTTCACAAAAAATCTTTCGTACATGCGCCGCAGCACGGCCTCCTGCATTTTCGGCACAGTGGCCAAGAAATGCAGGGGGCCTTTGGATGAGCTGCTGTGTTTTTTGCCGGTTCGTGCGCAATTTCTGCGGCTTTGAGAAAACGGCAAAGTTTCTTTACTGAAATTTCGTACAAAGAAACGCAGCCCGGCCGGTTTTTGGTGCAGATTCCGCTTGCAAAACCTCCGGAGATTTGATATGCTCAGGGCAGAGAACAACATTTCCAACAATGGTCGGAAATGTTGAAATACCAGACCATTCATAAGGAGGTACCGAATATGGCAACCAATATGAGCCGCCGCGTTTTTCTGAAGTGTGCAGGTGCTGCTGCGCTTGCTGTGACTGCATCCGGCATCTTCGCAGGATGCTCCCCATCGGGCGGAGGATCGAAAGACACTGTGTACGGTGTGGGTGAGTCCACACAGATCAATGGAGTGAACGTAAAGCTGCTGGGCTATCGCCTGGATCCGATTTCGGGCATGGTCGGGAACTATGCAGGAAAAACGTTCATCACCGTGTGCATCGGGCTGGAAAATCAGTCGGAACAGACGGTCAAGATGGGAAATACCACGGAGACCGAACTGGCCGAGGTGCTGAAGGCAATCTATAAGAACCAGTATGAGACGCTGGGCAAGAGCGATTTCAAGATGACGTCGGACAGCGGCAAGATCGGCCATGCGGAGATCGGTTATCTGACGGATGAGACCGGCCTGAAGAGCTACGGTGTGCGGGATAACCTGAACCCGAAGGAGACGGGCTGCATCAAGATCTATGCGGTCGTTCCGAGCAACTGGGAGCAGATCGGCATCCAGTATACGCCGTACTTTGCCCCGAACGAGACTCGCAACTTTGTGCTGAACCGCGCCAACAAACTGTAACCATGCCAACGGCCCTTCCCCCAGGGCCAGGCGCTTTCTCCGACCCCACAGAAAAAGGACCCGCGCCGCAGAGTGAATGCCCTGCGGCGCGGGTCCTTTGTGGTTGAAGCGCAAGTTTTATGGTTCCGGTTCAAAATAGTCGGCGTATTCCTCGGTGAGCTTGGAGCCAAGCCGCCGGATGCCGCCGTAGAGGTGCCGCTCCACCAGCGGCTCAAATGCGGCCATGTCGCAGCGCTCGATGGCGTCGATGAGGTTGGTGTGGTCTGCAATGACCTCGGCCAGCCCGCCGCTGGTGATGGTGTCCAGCATCCGGAACCGGCTGTAGTCGGCGTGGGCGTTCTGCAACGTCCGCCACAGGTACATCTTCCCCATGGCGGCAAACCAGGTCTCGTGGAGCAGGCGGTCGGCCTCGTACAGACGGTTGAAGTCCGGGTGCTCGGCGTGGGCCAGGGCCTCGTAAGCAGCGGCCCGCTTCCGGATGAGCGCCCGCTGTTCCGGGGTGCACCGGGGCGAAAAATCCCGCAGCACACGGGCCTCCACGGCGGTGCGCTCGTAGATCAGCTCTTCCACGATCTCACGGTTCAGCCGGGTGACGGTGGTGCCCTTGTAGGGCACGATCTTCACCAGCCCGTTTTCCTGCAATTTCTGCAAAACGACCCGGATGAGCGACCGCGGTGCCCCGAACCGGGTGCAGAGCGGGTTCTCGCTCAGCGAGCTTCCGGGGCGGATGGTCAGGTCGATGATCTCCCGCTCCAGCACATCATAGATCGCGGCGTCTGTTTTGTATGTTTGTTGTTCCATAGCTTCGTTCCCCAGACAACAAGGCCCGGCTGTGTTCAAGCCGAAGGCGAAAAAATAGAGTGGACCGACCTGCCGAAGGCGGATGCTAAACGTTCCATGGTGTCGTGTCCGGCTTTTCCAATGCGAACTCCATCGGCTCCCCGGTCTCCGGGTGCAGAAAACAGAGCCGTGCGCTCTGCAGTGCAATGGTTCCCTTGAAATGGCTGCCGTATTTGCCGTCGCCCCAGAGCGGATGCCGCCGGGAGGCGAACTGCACCCGGATCTGATGGGTCCGCCCGGTGTGGAGGGTGATGTCCGCAAGGCTCAGGGTTCCGTTCGAGGCGGTGATGCGGTATTCGAGCACGGCTTCCCGCACCCCTTTGCGCGGGCGGCTGACCGGGAAGACCCGGCCTTTCCGGCTGTCCTTGAACAGATAGTCCCGCAGGATGCCGTGTTCCGGCAGTGTTTCGTCCGGTGCCCCGGCAAGGACGGCCCGGTACTGCTTGGTGAAGACCGGTGCGGGCAGCGTATTTTGGGCGGGTGCAGCCCGGCCGTCCAGCACGGCGTAGGCTTCCTGGCTCTGGGTGATCTGCCGTGTCAGCGCGGCGGCGGCCTTCGGAGTCCTGGCACAGACCATCAGGCCGGACACACCGGTGTCCAGCCGGTGCACGATGCCCACATAGGCGTCCGGCTGCCCCCACAGCTCCCGCAGCCAGGCGGGCAGGCCGGCCTCACTGGACAGGCCTGCCGGTTTGTTCACGACCACAAGGGCCGCATCCTGATAGAGGATCACAGTCTGCCCTCGTCCAGCAGGGCCTTCAGCTTGAGCACACCTGCCACAGTCTTGCCGTCCTTGATCTCGCCGCTCATGACCATCTCATAGGCTTTCTGCAGCGGCACACGGTCGGGCGTCAGGAACTCGTCGGCGTCCAGGTGCATGTGGGTCTCCTTCAGGCCGGTGGCCACCCAAGTGTAGATGACCTCGGTGTCGTAGCCCACGGTGGGGTAAAATTCGCCCAGCGAGGTGTAGTGCTCGGCGGTCAGGCCGCACTCCTCTTCCAGTTCGCGCCTGGCGGCTTCAAAGGGGTCTTCGCCCGCTTCCAGCTTGCCGGCGGGCAGCTCCCACAGCTCCTGCTGCATGGCATAGCGGAACTGGCGCACCATGCAGATGGTACCGTCCTCAAAGTAAGGCACGATGCAGGCACCGCCGTGGTGGTGCACCACTTCGCGGGTGGCGGTCTTCCCGTTCTCCAGCAGGGCGGTGTCCTTGGTCAGGGTGATGACCCGGCCCTCGAAGAGCACCTCGCTGGTCAGTTTCTTCTCAAAATGTGCTGCGTCCATCGTTTCTGCGTCCTTTCTGAACGAGCCGGAGCCTGCTCCGGCCCGGATAAATCACTGGTTCCAGTTTACGGCATTTCCTGTACGATTGTCAATTCAAAATTAAGGAAAAGTTAAGAAAAAATCGCTCCATTGGCCAAAAACTTAAAATTCTGCAAGAATGAATCCCACCAAAAACACAAGCGTAAAAAACCAACAAAAAAAATCGTGAAATTTTGTTGCGTTTTGCCAGTGGGTTTGCGTTTACTTTAGAAGCGGAATTTGTTATTATAGTATATGAGCAATAGTGCCTTTTGGGGTTCTCCGGCCCCGCCGGGGCGCTTATTGCCCCGCGCAAAAGGTACCAAATTCTGAACAATGGAGGAAGAAAAATGCCTAGAGCAAAGCAAACCATGGATGGCAATACCGCTGCCGCTCATGTAGCATATGCCTACACGGACGTGGCTGCCATCTACCCCATTACCCCGTCTTCTCCGATGGCTGACTCTGTGGACCAGTGGTCTGCAGCTGGCCAGAAGAACATCTTCGGCAACCAGGTCAAGGTCGTCGAGATGGAGTCTGAGGCCGGCGCTGCCGGCGCTGTGCACGGCTCTCTGGGTGCAGGTGCTGTTACCACCACCTTCACCGCTTCTCAGGGCCTGCTGCTGATGATCCCCAACATGTACAAGATCGCTGCAGAGCAGCTGCCCTGCGTGTTCGATGTTTCGGCACGTACCGTTGCTACCCAGTCCCTGAACATCTTCGGTGATCACAGCGACGTCATGGCATGCCGCCAGACCGGCTTCGCAATGCTGGTCGAGAGCAGCGTACAGGAAGTCATGGATCTGTCCCCGGTTGCCCATCTGGCAGCAATCGAGGGCAAGGTCCCCTTCCTGAACTTCTTCGATGGCTTCCGTACTTCTCACGAGTACCAGAAGATCGAGAAGTGGGATTACGCTGATCTGAAGGAAATGTGCAACATGGAGGCTGTTGAGGAGTTCCGCGCCAAGGCACTGAACCCTGAGCACCCCAAGATGCGCGGTTCCCACGAGAACGGCGACGTGTTCTTCCAGCATCGTGAGGCCTGCAACTCTGTCTACGACGCACTGCCCGCAGTCGTCGAGAAGTACATGGCCAAGATCAATGCAAAGCTGGGCACCAACTACGATCTGTTCAACTACTACGGCGCTCCCGATGCAGACCGCGTCATGATCGCTATGGGCTCTGTCTGCGACGTTGCAGATGAGGTCATCGATTACCTGAACGCCAAGGGTGAGAAGGTCGGTATCGTCAAGGTCCGCCTGTATCGTCCCTGGGTCTCTTCCGCTCTGCTGAAGGTCCTGCCCAAGACTGCCAAGAAGGTCGCAGTTCTGGACCGCACCAAGGAGCCCGGCTCCCTGGGCGAGCCTCTGTACCTGGATGTTGCTGCTACCCTGCGTGAGGCCGGCATGAACGATGTCGTCCTGACCGGCGGCCGCTACGGCCTGGGCAGCAAGGACACTCCCCCGTCCTCCATCTTCGCTCTGTTCAAGGAGCTGGAGAAGGATCAGCCGAAGGAGCGCTTCACCCTGGGTATCACCGATGATGTCACCGGCCTGTCCCTGCCCGAAGTCAAGCCCGCTCCCATCACCGCAGCTGCTGGCACCAAGGAGTGCAAGTTCTGGGGTCTGGGCGGCGACGGCACCGTCGGCGCAAACAAGAACTCCGTCAAGATCATCGGCGACCATACCGACAAGTATGTTCAGGCATACTTCCAGTATGACTCCAAGAAGACCGGCGGCGTGACCATCAGCCACCTGCGTTTCGGCGACAAGCCCATCCGCAGCCCCTACTACATCAACCAGGCTGACTTCGTGGCCTGCCACAACCCCGCTTACATCCACATGGGCATGAAGATGGTCCAGGATGTCAAGCCCGGCGGCGTGTTCATGATCAACTGCCAGTGGACCGATGAGGAGCTGGGCCAGCACCTGAACGCTGAGGCCAAGAAGTACATCGCTGACAACAACATTCAGCTGTACACCATCAACGCCATCGATAAGGCCATCGAGATCGGTATGGGCAAGCGCACCAATACCATCCTGCAGTCTGCTTTCTTCAAGCTGGCAGATGTTATGCCCATCGAGGACGCTGTCAACTTCATGAAGCAGGCCGCTCAGAAGAGCTACGGCAAGAAGGGCCAGGACGTCGTTGAGATGAACTGGAAGGCTATCGATGCAGGCGTTGACGCCATCCACAAGGTGGACGTGCCCGCATCCTGGTCCAACCCCGAGGCTGATCCCGCACCCAAGGCTCTCACCGGCCGTCCGGAGCTGGTCAAGCAGATCCGCGACGTCATGGAGCCCATCGCTCGTATGGACGGCGACAGCCTGCCCGTTTCCGCTTTCGTTGCAAATGCAAACGGCGAGTGGGAGCAGGGCGCATCTGCATACGAGAAGCGCGGCACCGCTGTGAACGTTCCCGAGTGGGATGCTTCCAAGTGCGTCGGCTGCAACCAGTGTGCATTCGTCTGCTCTCATGCTACCATCCGTCCCTTCCAGCTGACCGCTGACGAGCTGGCAGCAGCTCCCGCACAGACCAAGAGCCGCGACAACAAGCCCGCAAACGAGTACAAGTTTGTCATGGCTGTGTCTCCTCTGGACTGCATGGGCTGCGGCGAGTGCGTCACCGTCTGCCCCACCAAGGCAATCGCTATGGTTCCTCAGGAGAGCCAGGCCGATCAGCAGGCAGTCTTCGACTACTGCGTCGCCAACATCTCCAAGAAGCCCGGCAAGTTTGCTGACGACACCGTCATCGGTTCTCAGTTCAACCAGCCGCTGCTGGAGTTCTCTGGCTCCTGCGCAGGCTGTGCCGAGACCTCTTATGCTCGCCTGATCACCCAGCTGTTCGGCGAGAAGATGTACATCTCCAACGCTACCGGTTGCTCCTCCATCTGGGGCGGCACTGCTTCCATCTCTCCGTACACCGTCAACAAGGACAGCGGCCATGGTCCTGCATGGTGCAACTCCCTGTTCGAGGATAACGCTGAGCATGGTCTGGGCCTGTACCTCGGCCAGAAGACCGTCCGTGAGAACCTGATCAAGCGCATCGCTGAGGTCGCTGGTTCTGACAAGGCTTCCGCTGAGCTGAAGGCTGCATTCGACAAGTTCATGGAGACCAAGAACAACACCAAGGCCAACGACGAACCCGCTAAGGCTCTGATCGCTGAGCTGGAGAAGGCTGCTGCCGCTGGCTGCACCGAGTCCGCTGAGATCCTGAAGAGCAAGGAGTTCATCGCAAAGAAGTCCGTCTGGATCTTCGGTGGCGACGGTTGGGCATACGACATCGGCTTCGGCGGCCTGGATCACGTCCTGGCTTCCGGCGAGGATGTCAACGTCATGGTCTTCGATACTGAGATGTACTCCAACACCGGTGGACAGGCATCCAAGGCTTCCAACATTGGTGAAGTCTGCCAGTTCGCTGCTGCTGGTAAGGAGATCAGCAAGAAGAGCCTGTCCGAGATCGCAATGACCTACGGTTACATCTATGTTGCTCAGATCGCTCTGGGCGCTAACATGAACCAGGCTGTCAAGGCAATCGCTGAGGCTGAGGCTTATCCCGGCCCCTCTCTGATCATCGGCTACGCTCCCTGCGAGCTGCACGGTGTGAAGGGCGGCATGACCAACTGCCAGAACGAGATGAAGAAGGCAGTTGAGGCTGGTTACTGGAACCTGTTCACCTTCAATCCGGCCAACAAGGCTCAGGGCAAGAACCCCTTCACCCTGACCTCCAAGGCTGTGGATGCCGAGAAGTATCAGGCACTGCTGGCAAACGAGACCCGTTACAGCCGCCTGACCCGTGCATTCCCCGAGCGTGCAAAGGCTCTGTTCGCACGCAACGAGCAGGTTGCAAACGATCGTTACGAGCACCTGACCCGTCTGGTCGAGCTGTACAAGTAAGCTGTTTTTAAGCAGCGGCAGAGACACCAAATGAACCAGCGGCCCCTGCTCTTTCCCGTGTGAAGAGCGGCAGCCCCGCATCGGCGGTTACTGCGCAATGCAGCGGTGCGGAACTGTGGAATTTGCCTTTGCCGTGCCAGAACAGGCTGAACGTTTTGCCCTGTACCTGACAGAACGGTCGAAAAACCTGATTTCATTCCCCTCCTTTTGCGCAGGGGCTTGAGATACCAAAGCGCCCGCGAGGGCCCTTGAGAGCACACCCCGCGTGTGTCAGGAGCATAAGGTCTGCTTGCAGATACCTTGCTCCGCCTGCTGCATAAGACCTGCTTTGCAGGGATCTTGCCGCAGTCAAAAACGAATCCGTTTTTAGCGCCCCGCTCACTTTATAGTGAACGGGGCGTATTTTTGTGGGGTCTATTTTACAATTTCTTCATAGGATTTTCATGCAAACCCGTGCTTTTGGTGCTATACTACTGACATAAGGAACCGGGGCCGCAACCGATTCCTTGTACATGATTCCTCCT
>ENA-ORMR01001818-ORMR01001818.1-human-gut-metagenome-genome-assembly--contig:-NODE-1818-length-15009-cov-3.950448_pt1 | contig 15009 bp, 10 predicted proteins | sample MGYA00242107_ERZ509003 | MGnify/ENA primary metagenome ERZ509003 (study PRJEB26280, sample SAMEA2338699) | human gut metagenome | biome: human gut; feature: human-associated habitat; material: faeces... | reverse complement strand
AAAATTCCGAAGCCGATACTTCTCTTTTCTGGCAGATTGAGCATAATGGCTCCTGGCATGCAGAAATCAGTGATGTCAACAATCATTTTTATGTGGCACTGAGCGGTCCGACCGAAGTACAGTCTCACTGGTTCAAGCAGTTAAAGCCCGGTGAAAGCTTTACCTCTGTTCCGGTTGCAGTCGGTGTATCGGAAGGATGCTTTGATACGGCCATGGGCGAGCTTACCAAGTACCGCCGTATGATCCGCCGTCCGAATAAGGATAATGAGAATCTTCCGGTTATCTTTAACGATTATATGAACTGTCTGTTCGGTGATCCGACAACCGAAAAGGAGCTTCCGCTGATTGATGCGGCAGCAGCTATGGGTTGTGAATATTATGTCATTGACGCGGGCTGGTATGCGCCCGGCGAATGGTGGGACAGTGTTGGTGAATGGCAGCAGTGCTATGAGCGTTTTCCGAACGGCATCGAGGAAGTAACCAATTATATTCGTGAAAAGGGCATGGTTCCCGGTGTATGGTTAGAGCTTGAGGTTATGGGAATTAACTGCGAGAAGGCAAAGAGCGTTCCGGATGACTGGTTCTTTATCCGCCATGGGAAAAGAGTCTACGACCGCAGCAGATATCAGCTTGACTTCCGTAATCCGGCAGTCATTGATCATGTCAATGAGGTCATTGACCGTGTGGTGAATCAGTATGGTGTCGGTTATATCAAGATGGATTATAATATTGAACCCGGAATTGGTACAGAGCTTTATGCAGACAGCGTCGGACAGGGGATGCTGGAGCATGAAAGAGCATACCTGAAGTGGCTTGACGGTGTATTTGAGAAGTATCCGGAGCTGGTGATTGAGAACTGTTCCAGCGGTGGTCTGCGTACCGATTATGCAATGCTTGCAAGATACAGTATCCAGTCCACCTCGGATCAGGAGGACTACCGCAACTATGCAACTATCGCAGCAAATGCCGGAGCGGCACTTACTCCGGAGCAGGCAGCAATCTGGTCCTATCCGCTTAAGGATGGTGATGAGGAAGAGACGATTTACAATATGGTCAATGCACTCCTGCTTCGTATCCACCAGAGCGGTCATCTGGCACAGCTTTCCAAAGAGCGTCATGCTTTGGTAAAGGAGGGCATAGAATATTATAAATCCATTCGTCAGGATATTAAAAAAGCACTTCCCGTATGGCCGAATGGCTTTGCAACGAGTCTGGATCACTTTTTATGTGCCGGATGGAAGGTAGAAGGAAAGAGCTATCTGGCAGTATGGAGAAGATATGGAGAGACCTCTGAGTATGATATACCGCTTGAAAAGCTTACCGAGGGAAAACCTGTAAAGGAAGTAAGGCTTGCTTATCCGAAGGAAAGCTTAAAGGAACATGTGTCCTATGAAGTATCTGAAGATCAGCAGCTTCATGTAAGCTTCAAAGAACCGGTTATGGCAAGAATTTTTGAAATCCGTTAACGGCTGAGGCATACTTTAATACATATAGTCAGCAGATTATTCAGGCAACGGATGATTCAGACAAAGGGGAGAAAGGAAAGGGCAGATGAAAAACAAACAAAACCTGTTTCGGAGACTGTTGGCAGTAATGATGCTGGTGCTTGTGATGGCATTCAGTACACAGACTACGGCAAAGGCCGGATTCGGCGATTTCAATGATTATGACAGCAGCAGTGACTGGGACAGCAGTGACAGCTGGGATTCGGGCTGGGACAGTGATTATGACAGCTATGACTATGATTATGATGATGACGGCGGTAGCGGGGAATTCAGTCCGATTGCCATTGTTATTGGGTTGATTATCGTTGTTTATTCCATTATTGAGAGCACTAGGAAGAAGAATAAGAAGACATCGGGAACAGCAACGCAGAGAGCACCTCAGCATCGTGCGCCGGCACCTGCACCTGCGGATCAGACAGAAGCAATCAGTCAGCAGATCAAGGCGAAGGATCCGCTATTTACTGCACAGGATTTCCTGGCGTTTGCAGGCGATGTTTATATGGATATCCAGAGTGCGTGGGAGAAGCGTGATCTGACACCGGTTCGTGCAGTACTGCATCAGAATCTGTACCAGCAGACCGAGAAACAGATTCAGAAGAAAATACAGGATGGTGTGGTGAACCATTTAGAGAGAATCAGTGTAAACAAATCTTATCTGATGTCCTATCATACGGATGAGAAGTATGAATATCTGGATGTATATCTGGCAGCCAGCATGATTGATTATCAGGTAAAGGAAGCAACCGGAGAGATTCTGTTCGGAGATAAAACAACCAGATGGAACATGCAGTACAAGATGACCTTTATGAGATCTGTAGGCAGTCTTACCAAAGATGCCAAGGATAAAGAAAAGGGTCTGGTATGTCCGAACTGTGGAGCACCTTTAACCGGAACCTCATTCGGTAAGTGTGAATACTGTGGAAGCATTGTCACAACGGGTGCCTATGACTGGGTATTGTCAGCATTTACGGCAATTAAGTAATGCAAAGCCGCCAGGACGGGCTGTCAGTATTTATTCGTAGTATTTCCTTCGCAGTATTTATTTCAAAAAGTTGTTGACAATTTCTACAAAAGGTTTTATTGTTAGTAACAACAAATAAATAGTGCTTCAAACCTAAGAGAAAGAGGAGTAGGCTTTTGAAACTATCACAGAGAGCTGTCGTATGGTGGAAGACAGTATAGGGACAATTGTTGAATGGGCTTTCGAGGACGGTCCGAACTTACAGTAGGCACCGGCGGGATTCGCACCCGTTATCATGGCGACATGTATGATAGTGCATGGAGGAAAGGATGAAAGAAATCATTTATATTTTAATAGACTTTCATCGAAATTGAGTGGCACCGCGTTAATTGATTATTACCGCCTCAAGTTTATCTTGAGGCGGTTTCTTATTGTGTACAAAAGAAAAACAAGCGGCTCCGGAGGAGACATTTGTTTTTCTTGTACCAATAACGAACATGCGTCTGACTTTAGTCAGACAGAGAGTGCGAAGCACGGGCATGTGAGTATATAAACCGGTCTCAAAACTATCAGAACCAAATCATTTATTTTTGAGAACGCCAAAGAGCGTAGAGAGGAGTAACTTATGAAGAAACAGTTATTAGCAGCAATTCTTTCCGCAGTCATGATTTTAGGACTTACCGCGTGTGGTGGTACTTCCACACAGACTCCGGCAGCAGACACCGCAGCTGCAGCAGAAGAAACATCGCAGGCAGCAGATACCGGAACGGCAGATACAGAAGCAGCAGAAGATACAGAGATAAGTAAAGATGCCATAGCAGCCGATGCTGCCTATACGATTGGTATTTCCCAGTTCGCAGAGCATGGTTCCTTAGACAACTGCCGTGAAGGATTCCTGGCAGGACTTGAGGAGGAGGGTATTGTAGAAGGTACGAATCTCACCGTTTTATTTGACAATGCACAGGCTGACACCGGAACAGCAAGTACCATTTCCGATAATTATGTTTCCAAGAAGGTAAACTTAATCTGTGCTATTGCAACGCCGAGTGCAATGAGCGCTTATAATTCCACGATGAATACGGACATCCCGGTAATTTATACTGCAGTATCTGATCCGGTTGGTGCAGGTCTTGCAAACGCAGATGGAAGCCCGGTTGGTAACATTACCGGTACCTCTGATGCACTTGCAGTTGATGCACAGCTTAAGATGATCCGTGAAATTCTTCCAGATGCAAAGAAGATCGGTATTCTGTATACAACAAGTGAAGCTAACTCCGTAAGTACGATTGAACAGTATAAAGAAGCTGCAGGAAGCTATGGATTTGAAATCGTGGATTCCGGTATCAATACCATCGCAGATGTTGATCTGGCAGCAGCAGACCTGGTAACAAAGGTAGACTGCATTACAAACCTCACCGATAACACGGTTGTATCTGCTCTTCAGACCGTAATTGCAAAAGCAACCGATGCCGGTATTCCGGTATTTGGATCTGAAGTAGAGCAGGTAAAAGCAGGCTGTGTTGCTTCCATGGGTCTTGAGTATTTTGAATTAGGAAAGCAGACCGGACATATGGCAGCAAAAGTATTAAAGGGTGAGGCAAAGGCATCTGAAATGAATTACGAAGTAATCAGCGAGCCCAGCCTTTATGTCAATACGGCTGCAGCAGATAAAGTAAGCCTTGCCTTAGATGATGACTTCGTAGCATCTGCTTATGAGAAGTTTGATGAAATTATTGTAGAGTAATGGGCGAATACAGGTAACTATTCAGTACAGGTCGAAGCATTTACTGCCAAGACCGTAAGAAAATGATTCAGTAATGCAAAATCCCATCGGCGAAGCCGATTTGGAATGGATTTTGCATCGTAACTGTGAAGGTACTGAACAGTTACGAATACAGATTGTTTGGGGAGGAAGAAACGTGTCGTTATTATTAAGTGTATTTGAACAGGGTATGATTTACGCCATCATGGCGTTGGGTGTCTATATCACCTATAAGATACTGGATTTCCCGGATCTGACGGTAGATGGAAGCTTTCCGATGGGAGCAGCGATTACCTGTATCCTGATTTCCAAAGGAATGAATCCGCTGCTTACACTGCCCATCAGCTTTGCAGCAGGTGTTCTTGTTGGAATCCTGACAGGTGTGATCCATGTAAAGCTGAAGGTAAGGGATCTGCTTTCCGGTATCATTATGATGACTGCCCTTTATACGGTGAACTTAAGGATGGCGGGACGTGCCAATCTTCCCATTTATACTAATGAGACCATTTTTGATAATGGCCTTGTGAACAGGATTTTCCCGGAAGCCATGCGGCCGTACCAGACCGTTATAATCATTCTTATTTTTACTCTGATTGTAAAGTATCTGTTGGATGCTTACCTTCATACGAAGTCTGGATTCCTGCTTCGTGCCGTGGGGGATAATGACATGATTGTTACTTCCCTCGGTGTAGACAAGGGACTTGTAAAGATTGTCGGACTTGCGATTGCGAACGGACTGGTTTCCCTTGGTGGATGCGTTTACGCACAGCAGCAGCGTTATTTTGATGTTTCCATGGGAACCGGAACCGTAGTCATCGATCTGGCAAGTGTAATCATCGGAACAAGCATATTTAAGAAGATTACCTTTATACGGGTAACCAGCAGTGTTGTGATTGGTTCCATCATTTATAAGGGATGTGTCGCATTAGCATTACGCCTTGGACTCCCTTCTACCGATTTGAAGCTGATTACCGCAGTGTTATTCCTTGTGATCCTTGTAGTCAGCATGGATCACAACAAAAGCGCGAAGATTAAAGAAACCGCAGATAGTAAAGAGGAGACTGCACAGGGAGGTACGGAAGCATGATCGAGTTAAAGAATATTCATAAATATTATAATCCGGGCTCCGTAAATGAACTCTGCCTGTTCCAGAATTTTTCTCTTGAAATTCCGGATGGGGATTTCGTAGCAGTAGTCGGAAGTAACGGCTCCGGTAAAACCTCCCTGCTCAATATTATCTGTGGAACGATACCGATTGATTCCGGAGATATTGTAGTAAATGGAACTTCCATCGTTGGGAAAAAGGATTTCCTGCGTCACAGAAGCATCGGCCGGGTATATCAGGATCCGTCAAAGGGTACCTGTCCTTCCATGACCATACTGGAAAATCTGTCGCTTGCAGACAATAAAGGAAAGCCTTATAACCTAGGAAAAGGGATAAACAAAGCAAAGATTGAACAATATAAGGAGCTTTTAAAGAAGCTGAATCTTGGATTGGAGGATAAGCTGTATACACAGGTAGGATCCTTATCCGGTGGACAGCGTCAGGCACTTGCCTTACTCATGTCGACGATGACGCCGATTGAGTTTCTGATTCTGGATGAGCATACGGCAGCACTTGATCCGAAGACCGCAGATCTTATTATGGAGCTTACCGACCAGATCGTGAAGGAAAAGAAGGTTACGACCATTATGGTTACCCACAATCTCCGCTATGCGGTGGAATACGGAAACCGCCTCATCATGATGCATCAGGGAGAAGCAATTATTGATAAGTCCGGTGAGGATAAAAAGGCACTTTCCACCGAGGATATTATGAGTACGTTTAACAGAATCAGCGTAGAGTGTGGTAATTAACAGTTTCAAATATAAAAATCAGGATATGTCTGTGTGTCTGCACACAAAGATGTATCCTGATTTTTTTGTAACGGAATAATTACGATTTTTATGAACGGAGCAGAGCTATTTCCTGAATTGCATATTATATAATTCCGCATAGATCCCGTTCTTTGCAAGCAGTTCCTCATGGTTTCCGCTTTCTGCGATGCCATTTTCCGTAAGAACCAGAATGCGTTCTGCATTCCGGATGGTAGATAATCGATGGGCAATAACCAGAGTGGTACGGTTTTTTGCGAGCTTTTCCAGGGATTCCTGTACTACTTTTTCACTTTCATTATCGAGTGCAGAAGTGGCTTCATCAAAAATAAGAATCGGGGGATTCTTTAAGAAAACCCTGGCAATGGACAGACGTTGCTTCTGCCCACCGGAAAGCTTGATTCCACGCTGGCCGATATAGGTATCATATCCGTCCGGAAGATTCATAATAAATTCATGGGCATTGGCATTACGGGCAGCCAGGACAATTTCTTCATCCGAAGCGTCCGGACGTCCATAACGGATATTATCCATTACTGTACCGGCAAAGAGGTATACATCCTGCTGGACAATACCAATATTATTACGAAGGCTTCGCATTGTGAAATCACGGACATCCCGTCCGTCAATCAGAATCTGGCCTTCCGTAACCTCATAAAACCGGGGAATTAAGCTGCATAAGGTGGATTTCCCGACACCCGAGGTACCGACAAGTGCAATATATTCGCCTTCTTTGATGTGAAGGTTAATATGGGAAAGAACAGCTTCTGTGGTATCCTCATATTGAAAGCTGACATTTTGAAAGGTAATATCGCCTTTTGCGTTTTTTAATTCAATGGCCTTCGGGCGATCCACAATATCCGGACAAACGTTAAGTATTTCAAGGAATCTGGTATATCCGGAGGCACCATTCTGGAACTGTTCGGTAAAGCTGATGAGCTTTTTAATCGGTTCTGTAAAGTTGTTAATATAAAGCAGGAACGTAATCAGATCCGTAACGGAAATGATGGATCTGGTAATAAAGAAAGCACCGGATGCAATTACAATGACATTAATAAGTGTGGTAAAAGCACCAAGTCCGGAATTATAAAGTCCCATATATCGATAGCTTTCTTTTTTGCTTTCCACAAACCGGTCGTTTCCCTTTTTAAACTTTGAAAGCTCAATATCTTCATTGGCAAAGGACTTTACAACACGGATTCCTGACAGATTATCTTCAATCTGTGCGTTGATATCTGCGATACGTGCACGATTCTTTACGAAGGCCTTTTTCATTTTAATATTGAAATAAAAGGCGTAAAGAAGCATAATGGGTACAATGGCAAATGCAATCAATGCAAGCTGCCAGTGAATGGATAAGAGAATACTGAAGGAACCAATCAGCTTAATGATGGAAATAACAATGTCTTCAGGGCCATGATGATAAAGTTCGCTGATTTCAAATAAATCATTGGTAACACGGCTCATGAGCTGTCCGACCTTCTGGTTATCAAAGAAACTGAAGGACAGCTTCTGATAATGGGAGAAGATTTCGTTTCGCATGTCATATTCCATTTTGGCGCCCATGATGTGGCCATAATAAGCAATGAAATAATTGCAGTAAAATTCAAGAGCAATCAGTCCCAGCATTAACAAAGACAGCTTCAGAATGAGCTGCAGGGCTTCATCTGCAGCCCGGTAGATGACATCACTTGTAATATACCGTATAATAAGGGGCAGTATGAGTGTAACGCCTGCACCGATACAGGCAAACAGCATATCGGAGAAGAAAAGTCTCTTATATGGCTTATAATAAGAAAAGAATTTCTTCCAAAAATATTTTTTACTGATAGAATTTGTAGTCTGGTTTGTATTTGTAGTTTTCATAGGAGTTAGTCTAGCACAGAAGAAAAAGGAAATCAATGCCGGTTATCTCATGAAACAGCCGGAAAGATTTTGTATTGTGACCGTGAATACGGAATGGATGTCCGGTGAATAGGATAAGGGGAATCTATGAATTATATTGTACTTGATTTAGAATGGAATCAGAGTAATACCGGTGATGAAGAGGAAGTAAAACAGATTCCTTTTGAAATCATTGACTTTGGGGCAATTAAACTGAATAACAGGGATGAAATGATTGATGAATTCAATCAGCTTGTGAAACCCCAGGTATATCAACATATGCATTATATCACCAGTAAGATTATTCATCTTCATATGAAGGATTTGCAAAAGGGGCGTCCTTTTCCGGAGGTCATGCAGGAGTTCCTTGACTGGTGCGGAGAAGATTATATTTTCTGTACGTGGGGACCGTTGGATTTGTTTGAACTGCAGCGGAATATGAAGTACTATTATATGGATCCGTTAGCCTCTGCACCGATCCGTTTCTTAGATGTACAGAAGCTGTTCAGTATCCGGTATGAGGATCGTAAGCTGCGCCGGAGCCTTGAATTCGCCATTGATTTTCTTCATATTGAGAAGGATGTTCCGTTTCACCGTGCGTTCAGTGATGCGTATTATACCGCCAGAATTCTTGCGAAGATTGAACCGGAGATCCGGGTTAATTATTCGTTTGATACCTATATTCTTCCGAAAACCCATGAAGAAGAGATTCATGTGCTTTTTCCGGATTACATGAAGTATATTTCCCGTGAGTTTGAAGATAAGCAGGAGGCTCTGGCAGACCATGAGGTCATCAGCACGAAATGTTATCTCTGTCATAAGAATCTGCGAAAGAAAATCCGCTGGTTTACACCAAACGGGAAGCATTATTACAGCGTTTCCGAATGTCCGGTGCATGGTCTGATGAAGTCCAAAATCCGGATCCGCAGGTCGGAGGATGATAAGATTTATGTGGTGAAAACCTCGAAGTTCATTACAAGTGAAGAAAGTGACCAGCTTGTGGAAAAGAGAGAAACGGCAAAGGAACATCATAAGAAGAGTAAGTAAAAGTTACAGAAATTGGTATAATAAAAACAGAGGACCTAGAAATGAGGTCCTCTGTTTGATTTCCGGGTCCGTCTCCTGTAATGCTTCCGTTTCATACCATCAAACAGATTGTAATTGATGAACACGGAATGAATAAAGCTGATGAGGATCACAAGCAGGGCAAGGGCGAAAATCCAGATCATCACATAAAACACATTGATGATAATGGTTTTATCTAACAGTTCCACGGGACATAACGGGAAGAAAATCCGTTTTGCCGGCGCACCGCTATAGCCTTCTGTGCTTAATAAATCTACCGTGGCTGATCCTAAATAAGCACCGTGGTAGCTGTAATTAATGATGGCTATTTCCTGGTCATTATCCGTATCATACGAAACTTCCGAATCCAGATCATCAAAAGTAATCGTTTTTGGCAGGATCAGATAGCTGCTTTCATTTAATCCAAGAAGCTGCGTGGAATTTCCTAAAATATCTGTGGAATTATGAAAGAAGCTGGAGCTTTTGATCGAATACTTTGTCTCATTTTCTGCAATATTTACAAGAGAAAAATTCGTGAACCCGTAATCAAACAGCTTTACGGTATCATAAAACTGATTCGGCGACTCTTCCTTCAGGATGACACAAATCAGGCGCATATCATTTCTTTCTGCGCAGGTGACAAGGGTCTGTCTGGCCTGTTCGGTGTACCCGGTTTTACCACCCTTAATTCCTTCATAAGCAATTTCTCCGGAAATGAGCTGGTGCTTATTACGGATATAGAAATCGTCCGGCTGGGTTTTGGTTGCTTCAAAATGATAATTACCGGTATTGCCAATCTTTGCAAGCTGTTCATTCTGGAAAAAGGCTCTGGCAATCAGGGCTAAGTCATGTGCAGTGGTGTAGTGGTTTTCGTCATGCAGACCGTGTGGGTTCACGAAATGGGAATTCGTACAGCCCAGCTCTGCAGCCTTTTCGTTCATCATGTCGGCAAAGGCATCAATCGAGCCTGCGATGTGTTCAGCAACTGCATTTGCGACTTCATTCGCGGATCCGACAAGAATTCCGTACAGACATTCACGCAGGGTCATGGATTGTCCGGGATCAATACCAATGTTGGAACTTCCGGATTCAAGACTGAATACGGCATCATGGGAAAAGGTGATGACCTCGTCCATGGAGCAGTTCTCAACAGCAATCAGGCAGGTAAGAATCTTGGTGGTACTTGCAGGGTAAAGCTTTTCATCCATATTTTTGGCATAAAGAACCGTACCGGTGTTGGCCTCTAACAGATAAGCAGCTTCTGCACCAAGATCCGGACCGGTTGGCCAGTTGGCAATTTCATTGGTCTGAACCGGAAGGGATTTGCGCGCTTCCGCTTCCTCGTTATAATCGGCAGAGGCAGAAGGGGCAGCCAGAGCCGTCGCAGAATATGAAATTAACAATCCAAGCACAAGCAGGAAAGTAAGAAAACGTTTCATTCAAAAACTCCTCGTAAATAGAAATTGCTCCGTAACAGAATTATTGCTTTTTTATCATACATCATTTCCGGATTTATATGAAGCTCTTATTTTTTTCAGGTGTAAAAATTTTGTAAAAGTTACCTATTATATGTGATTACTGCTTGACAAAGACAGTCAATATATGTTAGAAAAGATAAGTCTTAACAAGATATTAAAATTTATTAAGAAAACATAAAGACAACCACTTACCATGAACGAAGAAGTTTATGGCAACGGAGTGGTATTTTTTATGTAAAGAAGGAGGAGTAAAATGGCTCAGATATTAGCAGTAATCATCTTTGTGGCAATGTTTGCGCTGATCGTGACAGAAAAGATCGAGCGTCACATCGTAACACTGGTATGTGGTCTTCTGGTGCTGGTTCTTGTATTTGGATTAGTAATGCACAGTCCGGCGGCAATTTGGGAGACACTGAATCTTCGTGCGATTTTTACATTAAGTTTCTGGTATCCGGCAGGACAGGGTGGTGAGGCCTCTGCAGGAATCAACTGGGAAACCATTATCTTCATCGCCGGCATGATGATCATGGTAGAAGGAATGGGAAATGCAGGATTCTTCCGCTGGTTATGCATGCGGATTGCAAAGGCTGTTAAGTATAAGACCATTCCGATCTTCATTACATTTATGTTAATGGCAAGCTTCCTGTCCATGTTTATTGACAGTATTACCGTTATTCTGTTCCTGGCAGCAGTTACCGTAGAGCTTGCACAGCTGTTGAAATTCAATCCGGTTCCGGTTATCCTGTCAGAGATTTTTTGTGCAAATTTAGGTGGATCCGCAACAATGTGTGGAGATCCCCCAAATATTATTATCGGAACCTCCCTGGGATATTCTTTTGCAGACTTTATTACACATACCGGACTCATTGCCGGCGTATGCTTAATATTATCTCTGATTTACTTTTATGCGATTTTCCACAAACAGCTTGTACAGAAGGAAACACTTGACATTGCAAGCTTTCCGGAGCCGAAGGAAGCTATTGCAAGCAAGAGTAAATTTACTATCAGCTGCATCATTTTTGCATGTGCGGTTGTTATGCTGATTACTCATGCTCAGACGGGCTTAAGCGTTGCATTTATTGGCTTATTTATTGCAATTGTAACCTTGATTACTTCCGGAAAAGACAGTATGATGTTATTAAAGAAGGTAGATTACAAAACACTGTTATTCTTCGTTGGACTATTCGTTGTAGTAGGTGGTCTGGAACAGACCGGAATCCTGCAGATTATTGCAGAATTTATTGGAAATATCAGTGGTGGTAATATCAAACTGATGATTGCGATTATTATCTGGGTTTCTGCTTTTGCAAGCGCCTTTATTGACAATATTCCTTTTGCAGCTACCATGATCCCGGTTATCCGGAGTCTTGCAGCAATGGAAGGTGTGGACTTATCTACCCTTGCATGGGCATTGTCCATGGGTACAGACATTGGTGGAAGCGGAACACCGATTGGCGCATCTGCGAACGTTGTAGGTACCGCTGTGGCAGCAAAGGAAGGTTATCCGATCGGATGGGGCAAGTATTGTAAGGCCATGGCACCTGCCACAATTATGGTAGTTTTCGTTTCCATGATTATCATTTTTGTAAGATATCTGTAAATCAGACAGAACAAGGAGGGATACCGTATGGCAGAACAGATTATTATTGCGATTGGCCGTGAATTCGGAAGCGGCGGACATGAAATTGCTGAGAAGCTTTCCGAACTTTATGGAATTAAGCTGTATGATAAGAATATCCTGCAGAACATTGCAGAGGCTAAGAATGTTGATGTGGCAAACTATGAGAAATATGATGAAGTTCCTAAAAAGATGATCTTTTCCAGAACCGTTAAGGGACTTTCCAATTCCATGGAGGAGAACATCGCACAGCTGCAGTTCCGTTATCTGGAAGACAAGGCAAATGCCGGAGAGTCTTTCGTTGTTGTCGGACGTTGTGCAGAAACCATGCTGAAGTATCATCCGGCACTGGTATCCATCTTCGTATTGAGCGACTGGGATGCGAAGGTAGAGCGTATTATGAGGATCTACGAGCTTACCAGGGAAGAAGCTGAAAGCTTCATCTTCCGTAGTGACCGTAAGCGTAAGGATTATCATAATTATTACTGCAAGATCAAGTGGGGCGATTCCAGAAACTATGACGTGTGTGTAAACAGCAGCAGGCTTGGTGAGGAAGAGACCGTACTGATGCTCAAAGAGTACATCGATAAGAGAATCGCACACAGGGCTAAGAAATCATGAGATTAAGAAATATTGCAGGATCCAGGGATGTGATTGCCGAAAGCGAATGGGTAATTCAGGAGCCCTGTTCACAAAAGGGTAAATGGACGAAAGTATTCGGAAATGACCATTCAATCCGCATAGAGATTGGTATGGGAAAGGGAAAATTCCTTCATGAACTGGCGAAGGAGAATCCGGAGATTAATTACATAGGAATTGAAAAATATTCCAGTGTCCTGCTCCGTGCCATCCAGAAGATGGAAACAGATCCACTCCCAAACTTAAGGTTTATCCGCATGGATGCTGAAGAGATCAGTGAAGTATTTGCGGAGGAAGAAATTGACCGGATTTATCTGAATTTTTCGGATCCATGGCCAAAGGACCGGCATGCGAAACGTCGTCTTCCATCCAGAGAGTTCTTAAAGCGTTATGACACCTTTTTAAAGAAGGATGGCATTTTGGAATTTAAGACGGATAACCGGCCACTGTTTGATTTTGCAGTGGAGGAGCTGCCCTTTGCAGGATGGGAAGCGATCGTGATCACTTATGATCTGCATCATGATGAAGAACTGGTGAAGGGGAACATTATGACGGAATATGAAGAGAAATTTTCCGCCATGGGGAACCCGATCTGCAAATATGTTATTCATCGTAAAAAATAATTCTAAAACAACCATTGACAATTGCGTCTAAAAAAGGTATGATTGTCAATGGTCGTATAACGGCGTGTGGCTCAGCTTGGTAGAGCGCTACGTTCGGGACGTAGAGGCCGCAGGTTCGAATCCTGTCACGCCGACTATAATGAAACAGCTTCTTCATAAACTATGAGGGAGCTGTTTTTATTAATGACATTATTTACTTGTTAATTGAGAGGATTACATTTATAATCAGATCAGGTGCTGCCATATCACGGCAGGAGGTTGCTATTGTTAGTCTTGTTTACAAGATATCACATAAAAAATAACCGCCCTAGCCTCACAAACTAAGCGGTTATTTTTTAACTGTTTTTGAGGGCAACCGTCTATCGGTAGCACCACTTTATGGATATATAATAGCATAGAATATTTATGAAGTCAAATATAGGTGATTGGCATGGATGATCAGAAGGATAAGAAGCAGAATCAGGAAAATATAAATTCCGAGGCGAAACCGGAAACCACAGATTTTATGAAAGAGACGATCAAGCAGCGGCCACTGAACCGGAAGAAGCTTCTGCGGAGAACGATAATTACGGCTTCCATGGCGGTGATTTTTGGTCTGATTGCGTGTGTGACCTTTTTGTTGCTGGAACCGGTAATCAGTAACCGGTTGTATCCGGAAGAGGAGCCGCAGACGGTTGTTTTTGTTGAGGAAACCAGGGAAGATGAAATTTTGCCGGAGGATATGCTCACGGAAGACCGGCTGGCAGATGAGGCTGAGAGCTCACCGGAGCCGACAGCACCGGCTGCTTTGGAGGATTCCCAGATTGAACAGGTTTTGTCAGAGATGGAGCTTGGAGTAGAGGATTACCTGTCGTTATCCGGAGCAGTACGTGATGTTGCGAAAACCGCAGAGAATTCGATGGTGAAGGTTGTAGGAATCACCTCGGACAGAGACTGGTTTAATAATGAATATCAGAATGAAGATATTGTGTCCGGAGTGGTTGTGGCAGATAATGGCAGGGAAATTCTGATCCTTGCGAATTTAAAGAATATCAAGGGCGCGGAATTACTGGAAATTGTATTTGTAAATGGGGATACTTATGTTGCGGAGATCAAGCAGGAAGACCGTAACACGGGACTGGGAATTCTGTCCATTGTCAAGGCAAAGATGGCGCCTGCTACCATAGATGTTGCAAAGCCGGTCAGTATGGGAACCTCATCCAATGTGAACCTTCCGGGTAATCCGGTGATTGCCATAGGAAGTCCGATGGGGGTTGAGAATTCGATCAGCATTGGCGTTGTCACTTCATCCGGAAATGCGGTGCATCTTCCGGATGCCACCTATAAGTGGATTGGAACCGATATCTACGGAAGTACCTCAGCGAGTGGTATTCTTATTAATCTGCGGGGCCAGTTAATCGGAATTATTGATATGACCTATAATGACGGTGATATGAAGAATCTTATCAGCGGAATCGGAATTTCCGAGCTTAAGAAGCTGGTGGAGTGCCTTTCCAATGATAAAGCAATTGCTTATCTGGGAGTTTATGGCATGGATGTACCGGTGGATGCCCATGAGCAGATGCAGGTTCCGTTAGGGGCATATATTTATGAAACCGT
>ENA-ORMR01001813-ORMR01001813.1-human-gut-metagenome-genome-assembly--contig:-NODE-1813-length-15039-cov-16.139616_pt1 | contig 15039 bp, 9 predicted proteins | sample MGYA00242107_ERZ509003 | MGnify/ENA primary metagenome ERZ509003 (study PRJEB26280, sample SAMEA2338699) | human gut metagenome | biome: human gut; feature: human-associated habitat; material: faeces... | reverse complement strand
GCTGTTCTATCTGTTCACAAGACAATCTGCCATTTAACCAGTTGCCAAGTGTAACAACCATTCCGTCCTGCTCATAGTAGAGCCATTCCTGTGTTTCGATGTTTCCCTCATACACGATAGTCACATCAAAATCAGGCATAAATAATCCTGCCTCCGTATCCCAGATACAGGCAACTCCCTGTCTGAGTGTCAGATTCAGCCTTTCGACATACACAGACCAGCCGCTTACGACAATCTGAAAGTCATCATCAATCTCTGCAATATCATCCTGAGTGTCGATCAGCTCCTCCATTTCCGATACTGCTTCTTCTATCTCCCCCAGTCGGTATCTCTTATTCATCTGCCGCCTCCTTATATCTGCACCTGACAATAAAACGCATTGTTCCCTGTCCCGGCATTCAGCATTTCACTTCCGGTTTCTTCCATTACCGGGTATCTGATATCTATTCCCGGTATCTCAATAATGCCGATGATACTGCCTTCTTTAAGAATGGCTTTCTCCTCTTTACTAACGGTGGTTTGCTCTTTCTCAACCTCTGACCTTTCATCCTGCTTCTCCTCCAATGTCTGCTCAAATTCATTTATGAGCTGGTTCGTGTTTCTCTCTCCGGTTGTACACCAGAAAAAAGGGACTGCCATAATGGCAATCCCTGCTGTAATCAGTAGTCCTGCGACCACTTTCCTTATGCTCATAGAGTTTCACTCCTATCTTTTCCTGTTTCTGTCTGGCATATAGATTCCCTTATCCTCTGCAACAATGCCCGCATTTTCTATTCTGTCCTCAGACTTTTCTTCGTCCGGTCCGCCAAGATCTGCATCCATAGCCTTTGCGTTCTCAAGGTCAAGCTGGGCATTTAATTCATACTGCCTTGCAAGTTTTTCTTCCAGTTCTGCACTATATGCAAACGGCTTATCATACTCCGCCTTTGAAGCCTCAAGGTCATTCTGGTACTGTTCAATCTTCTTTTCCAGAAAATCAACATTTTCATGAAGTCCGTTGAACAGGTTCTCCAGCTTTACCATACTTCCCACCGGACTTGTGGAAAGTTCTGCCTTGTATTCCGTCTTTCCACGAAGCACCATATAGTTGATACTGAGGAAATTCTTTTCCACCAAAAGCTCAAAGCCGTGGAACTTACCGACTGGAGTGGTTTCGCCTGTCTTACATTTGCTGATTGCTTCAAGCATTACGGTTCCACCATCCACTCGCTCTGTATAAGTTGCATTGCCTATGGTAATGGCAAAGTCCGGGTTATCAATCAATTCCTTATCCCTTGCCTTTATATCCTCCCTGACATTGGCAAGTTTCTCTGTCGCAGTTTTGATAAGTTTTGGATACTTAATCATAAAGTTATCCTGCAATCCGTACCTCTGATTATCATAAGACGCCTTTAAGAGCTTTAATCTCTGGACATCATTGTCAACCTCCATCTTTTCCCTGATTAAAGGGTTGCCTGTCGCAACCGCCTTAATCTCCGCATAAGAAAGTGTTGCCTCATCAATGTCCTCACAGCTTCGGCTCACTGCCTTGCTTGTCATAACCTGACTGATGAAACGCTGCTTGTTTTCCACAAGTGACCAGTTGTATGCATCAAAGGTTTGTTTTGTAACATATCGGTAGATTGCCACCTCATCGTTTTTATTTCCCTGTCGGATACCTCTGCCTTCCCTCTGTTCAATGGAAGAAGGCTTCCACGGGCAATCGACATGGTGCATTGCAACAAGGTGTGTCTGTACATTAACTCCGGTTCCGCACTTATCTGTCGAACCGATAAGGACTTTTTTCTTACCTGTCCTCATTTCCTTAAAGAGTGCATCCCTCTGTGCGTCTGTTTTTGCATCGTGAATAAATGCTATCTCCTCCGCAGGGATACCATACTTGATAAGTGACTCCTTCAGATAATCATAAATCGTAAAGTCCTTGTCCGGTCCCGGTGTTCCAATATCCGAAAAAATAAGCTGACAGCCTATATGACCATCAGCATTTCCTTTTACATATTCTTTCCAGACATTTTCCGCCACCTTATTGAGCTTTCCGTCCGGATTGTTTGGTGCGTCCTTATCAATCAGTCTTGCGTCCGTTCCAAGAAGCCTTGCTTCGTGCGTAATCTTCAAGAAGTTGTCAACGCTTGGATCAACACCTCCGCCTCTTATCCTTTCTGCCCTTACCACAAAATCTTCCATTACCTGCTTCACATACCAGTCAGGCTCCGACTCCACGATGATAGGCTTGCCGCCACGCAGAGCTGGCACATCAAGGTCAAGCATATCCGCTGTCTGCACATCGGCAACCTCACGGAAGATGTTCATAAGCTCCGGCAGATTGGTAAACTTATTGAACCTGCTCTTGAAACGGAAACCACTGCCCTCAACCGTAAGCTCCAGTGCTGTTGTTACTTCTCCGAAGTTAGCCGCCCACGAGTCGAAATGATGAATCCCCATTTCCTCAAGTGCCGATTTCTGCAAATAAAGCTGCATAACATACATCTCACACATTGTGTTGCTTATCGGTGTACCTGTTGCAAATACAATTCCCCTGCCATCATTTATCTCTGATAAATACTGGCATTTAAGCTGCATATCCGTTGACTTTTTAGCCCCACTACTGCTGATTCCCGACACATTATTCATCTTTGAAAATGTGGCGAGGTTCTTAAAATTGTGTGCTTCGTCTACCATAATAGAGTCAACACCCAGCTCCTCAAAGGTAATGAGGTCATCTTTCCTGCTCTCATCGGTCAGGGATTTAAGCTGTTCCTCCAGCTTTTTCTTCTGGCTTTCCATCTGCTTTACGGTCCAGCGTTCCCCGTTCCGCTCCTTCATATCATCAATCGCATAGGTGATCTCATTTATCTGTTCATTAAGCATTCGCTCCTTTCTCTCTGCCGAAATTGGAATTTTTTCAAATTGCGAGTGCGACATAATGATGCAGTCATAATCGCCTGTCGCAATCCTTGACACAAACTGCTTTCTTCGGCTCTTTTCAAAATCACGCTCCGTTGCAACCAAGATGTTTGCTGACGGGTAAAGCCTTAAAAATTCACTTGCCGTCTGCCCGATAAGCGGCTTTGGCACTACCATAATTGTCTTATTGGCAAGTCCGAGCCTTTTCTGTTCCATACACGCAGCCATCATTTCAAAGGACTTTCCGGCACCAACACAGTGGGCAAGCAGGGTATTTCCTCCCATAAGGATTCGTGCCACCGCATTTTTCTGGTGCGGTTTTAATTCAATCTCAGGGTTCATTCCTGGAAATTGCAAATGGCTTCCGTCATACTCACGCAGGCGGATATTATTGAAGGTTTCATTATAATATTCCACATACTTCTGTCGGCGTTCCGGTTCTGCAAACAGCCATTCCTTGAACTTCTCCTTGATCATATTCTGCTTTTCCCTTGCAAGCATTGTCTCATTCTTATTGACTTCATAATGGTACTTGCCATCACCGTCATCAATCCTGTCCCTGACAGTGACTGTTTTTAAGTTCAGGGTATCCTCAAAAATAGAATAAGCGTCCATTCTGCTTGTACCATAAGTTTTCGTTGCAGCCACGGAATGTTTATCCATACTTTTATTTTCAATGAACCATTCCATACTCATTTTATTCAAGTGTACCTGAATACCGGAATTATAATACTCTGTTCTGATTGCCCTTGCCCTCTTTGGTGTATTAAGCAGCTCATAGATAAACTGCTCATAATCAAGCGGCTCAATCCAAGTTGTACCAATCTTTACATCAATATCCGAGGCTTCAATCCATTCCGGCTGAACTTCCTCTAGGGCTGCGGCATTGGCGGCAAATCTTTCTGCCTGCGGATTATCGGTATCCGCCGCCATTGCCTTTGCAACACGCAGCTTATCCCTTACATTTCCCGACAGATATTCGTCTGCTGTCTCCCAGCCTGCGTCCGGGTTATTTTCATTGTAACGATCAGGATTAAGAAAGATAATTCCATCGAGTTCCTTTATGAGAGTGTCCCTGTCTGCTTCATAAATGGAGAGCATATAAGGGATATTTACATATCCAAACTCATTGACCGATACATTAAGAGCCTCAACTTCTACCCTGTCCACCACGGACTTTGCCTTAATCGTCTGCTTATAAAACATATCAGCCTTCTTCACCTCCCCGTCCTCATTTACTTCTTCAAGACTGCAAAGAAGCGGATAATCGCTGTCATCCCTGAACGCTGTACGGTTTGCTTTGGAAGTGATTGCTCCATACTTTCCAACGAATTTATCATATTTTACATTCAAAAGCTGCTGTTTGTCTGCAAGCTCCTCATCACTACAGCCCTCCATCTGGATATCAATCAGCTCTCTTGTTATCTGTCTGATTTCATCAAGGCTCTTGATACGCTCCTCTGCTGTCGGTGATACTTTCTGCCTTACCATCTCTGAATTTTCCCTGTAATAAAGTTTTCCTTCAAAGAATGTGTAAGTATAATTTCTGACATCCGGATCAGCGGGAATGACTTCCTCTGTCTGTTCCTCATTATCTGCCAGTCTCTCAAAATCTGTCATCTGTGCTCTGATGTTACAGATTGCCTTATTGAGTGCTTCATACAGATTGAAGTTCTCATCATTATTCACACAGACGGTATATCTGCTGTCCTGTCCGAACATCCTTGTGTCATACTGCATTGTACCAAGCATCATCTCCGGGTGCTCTGCAAAATAGGAATTGACTGCTATGCCATCACCTGTGACACCAAGATGTACCCAGTCAGGCTCTATATCAATTTTTCGCTCTCTTTTCTGTAAAAAAAGAATGTCCGCAGTCACCTCAGTTCCTGCATTATCCTTAAATGCAGTATTCGGAAGTCGGATTGCTCCCACAAGTTCTGCCCTCTCAGCCAGATACTTTCGTATAGTCGGATTGCTCTTATCCAGTGTTCCCTTTGTGGTAATCACTGCAACCATGCCGCCCGGTCTTGCCTGATCGAGTGCTTTTGCCAGAAAATAATCGTGAATACGGAAGTTATACTTGTTGTACTTTGGATCGAATATCTTATAATCTCCAAATGGCACATTTCCCATAACAACATCAAAAAAGTTATCCGGATATGTGGTGTTTTCAAATCCCGTAATACTGATATTGGCATTCTGGTAAAGCTGTTTTGCAATCCTTCCTGATATGCTGTCCAGCTCCACTCCATACAGCTTACTTTGCTGCATTGGTGCTGGCATACTTCCGAAGAAATTGCCGATACCCATAGAAGGCTCCAAGACATTGCCGCCTTTAAAGCCAAACTGCACAAGTGCTGAGTTAATACACATTGCAATCTCAGGTGAAGTATAAAAGGCATTATTTACGGTTGCTCTTGCGGCACTGTATTCCTCATCGGAAAGAAGTTCTTTCAGTTCTGCATATTCTCTGGTCCACCCTGCATTATTCTCATCAAATGCCTGTGACAACCCGCCCCAGCCGACAAACTTTGATAAAACCGTCTGCTCCTCCTGTGTTGCAAGTCTGTTTTCTGCTTCAATCTGCTTTAGTGTACAGATTGCATCAATGTTCCACTGGTATCTGGTCTTTACACCGCCCTTTTCTGTTTCCCACAGGTTATAATGGAAATTGAGTTTTGTCTGGTCTTGTGTTTTTTCTTTTCCACGCAGACCTTCCGCTGGCGGTAATACTTCCTGTGCAGGTGTTTCAGGGGCAGCCTCCTGTGGTTCGGTATCATTCTGCGAAATATCTGCCGATACATTCTTATCCTCATCAGAAATTATACGACCATCCGTGTCAATCTTGGTATTCAAGCCATATGCAATCGCCCGTTCTCTGGTTTTAAGACGGCTTTCTCTCACACTGTCCTCAATATCAAAGAACTTGCGGTAAACAGGATTCATCTTTTCCCTGTCAATCTTATTTTTTATGGTCTGATAGATTGCCTTCTGGTCCTCTCCACAGTAAAATGGCTGTTTTACCATATAGGATAAGATTTCATATACCTCACGCCACGATACGGTATCCCCTGCCCTCTCTCCATTTCTGTTTTTGTAGCTTACTTTCACATCTGCACTGCTTAAAGTGTATTCTGTGAGTCCATACTGATTATTGCAATATGCCTTTCTCTCACCCTGAACATTTCCCATCGCTATCTCACAGATCAGTTCCAGCTTATTCGGCATAAATGCAAAATCCGATTGCACCACATCCATAAGGAAAGCACGGAATGGTGTGTAACAGCTACATTCTGACACAAGTATCTCAATGGCATCTCTTAAATCTTCATCCATTGCAGCTACACGGTCAGCATAATCAATCGGCTTGATATACCGTAACTCAGCCGCCTTTCTGTTTACAGCATAACTGTCAGGCTCATCAGGAATAGCATAATCATCAATTTCTGATTTTTCCTCCTGCGTATCAACTTCACGGTACTCTGCGTCAATGACTTCATCATCTTCACGAAGTCCGTCCATTGCAAGCTCATCAATACGAGGTGTCTCCGACTGGTATTCTCCGGTAAGGATAAGTACACCGATTTCCTTTTCGACATTCTTCCACGAAACATATCCTTCTACTTCTCCATCTTGATCTTTCCATTGGATACGAAGTCCCGAACCGTGAAATGTGTCATACCCGTGCAAGCCCAGACCGTCAAGCGGCCAGCTTGCACCACCCTGACCATATTCTGCCTTGATACGCTTTGCTCTGGTTCCAGCATCTATCTCTGTGCGGTAAATTTCACACACTCTGCCTTTTCCACCGACAAAGCCAGTCCCTCTCATAAGTATTTGTTTTACATACTCACTTGGTACACTTTCTGCCTTTTTCGGATTGAGATAGTTATATTTTCCTGCAAGGGCAGTCTTTCTGTCCTCCTCATACTGACGCATAAATTCATTGTGTCTGGTTTTCTCTGACTGCTTCACACCAAAACTAGCCTGCCCGTTTTGGTCGAAAAAAAAGGAAGCCTGTGTATATTCGGCTTCCTTACTGACACCCAATGAATTGATTTCATCAAGTTCCCTATTCAGTTCTGTATCATCTGATTCTAGTGGAATCGCATCACTATCTGATTCAGTACCACTTCCTCTGCCTGCATCTTCGCCTGCTCTCTTATCTTCCACATCTCCATTGTCGATGACGGATTCTGTGGCTTGTGCTTCGCCAGATACTGCATCTCTAACTGGTCGTACAGCTGATTCGCTTCCTCCTCTACCGCTGACATCTTCTCGTACATCTTCCCGAATCTCATCAGCGTCTTGTATCTTGCCGGCTCGTTCTCCTTTAGATAGTTCATCGCCATCCTTCCGTATTTGCCCAGCTTCGTGAGATCCTCCGTCTCGTCCGGCATCTCTATCTGCGGATAAAGCAGTCCGTCCACTTCCTTGTAAGTCATTTCTTCTAACATATCCAATTCTCCTTTCGCTCTCGATTGCCTTTAAGTTACGACTAAATTCTCTAAGAACACTACAGGAGACATCGCATACAATGGAACCAAGACGGTAAATGATCTCTTCGTCTTTGATATTTACGATCTGACTAAAATCCTGTTCTTGCACAGATAAGTCAAATCCGCATCTCGTCCCTACAGCATACATGACACTTGCATATACAAGCTGCTCCATGTCCATTTCCTGCTGTAAGCCATTGCGTTTCTTACTTTCTTCCTTTATCACACTACCTGATAGCTGCATAAGCTCGGTCATTCGGTCTCCGAACTCTTCTTTTATTATAAGCCAAACATCTGTTCCTGTAAACTGTTTTAATATATTTTTTAGAGACTCCCTGTCGCTGTTATCGTACTGCTCAATCTGACCTTCTGACACAAGAAAATCCACATAATCTTTAAGATTTTCTCCCTCAAGGTCCCATGTCAGCTTAACATTCTTCCCTCCGGTATCACTGATATCAAAGATATACCTCATGCGTGGATTCAGTGCCCTTGATGGGAAGATAGCGCAGCCTTTCGCACCACGCTTTACATATCTTCCCACCTTTTTCCAGGTATCATAATCTGCCATGAGTGTGCTTTTTTCCGGAGGTCTCTGAGCTGTTACCATAACGATATTGTCAAATTCATAGCGGTATAACTGACCTGCGACCTTTAACACATCCTTCCAGTTCTTTTCTGATCTGGTGATGTTACCAATCTCAGAATCGTATATCGCTTTGACCTTCATATCAACGCCCATACCTTTGTCCTCCTCTACTTAAACATCTCTGCAAACAATCCCTTAAATAGCTTTAACTCATCCTTATCCAGCTCGATTGCAAATTCATTGTCGATTGCCTGTTTTTCGCATTTATCCTTTTTCTTTGCAATCTTACGCACCACACGAAGAAGCACATAGCACTCCTTTGACTTTGCAATGCTCTGTTTAAATGTCAGCTCATCCTCATCGACTGACTTCTGTGTCTGATAGATAATCTCTTTTAACTTATCATTAATACCATCTACTTCCTCAATGGAAATAATAACGGATGCCTTAGAAGCACCCGATCTGTCCCACTCCTTATGAAGTTCCTTTACTAAAAACTCCATGTTCTTAATTACTGTTGTTGAATCACTTTTCATCTTGCTCTTCCTCCGTTTTCTTTTAATGAAGAAGGGAGCTGACCTTCGCTGATAGGCGCAAAATCAACTCCCTTCATGTCCTCTGCTCCAAGGACTATCTGCTCTGCATAATACATATCCATTGCCTTATTGATGGCATCATCAAGCGACTCTGCCTTTACTTTCTGTACTCGTGAAAGCACTTCTTTTATCTCAACATCAAATTCCTGTTCCATATGATATCGCCTCCTGTAAAAATCTCATCACCGGCTCTTTTCTTCCTTTACCTGTCTTTCCTTAAAGCCTTCATCGTACTTTCCATCTTCCAGCCTGTCGTAAAAACAGTCCTCTTCAATCGTTCCGAAATCCTCATACATCTGGTGAAGGAAGTCATTCTGCAGCTTCTTTGGTACATCATCATCCTTTGACATATCCTGATAAAAATAGAACTTCTGCTTTAGCTTTGCCCTGTAATCATAGATATCCTCTATCTTTTCCGGTGTGCCATACTCCCTCTTGTATGCCTTGAAATTCGTGGTTGAGAGTGTGGAACCAAGATAAATGCCATGCTCCCACGATACCCCGATTGTGGTATTGTCCTTTGTAGGCTTCTCATCCTTCGGATAACGCTTATACTCTGTCGCACCAAGGGCGATTGTAAGGGAACCTGACTTCATATCCATCACCACAAGATTCCTTGGTGATAATGCTTCAAGCACCATGTAATCATGGTCATTGAAGTTATGAAATGTCTGTCCCCTTTCAAATGAGCGGTTCTCCATTTCATAATGCAGGTTAAAATCATCCACCCAGCCCTTATCGGTCATTCCAATCTCCTTAAGCTTTGCAACACATTCAGAAGAACTGGCTTCTTTATCAAACCGAAATTCTTTGGAATCGTTATAAAGTCCCTGAAGAAAGTGCCCCAGCTGAATATCATCCAGACAGAATCTCGCAGATACAGTTACATTTGCTGCCCTGTAATACTCTGCGAAGTTATCTGCTTCACCAAGTGTTCTTCCAAGCTGCAACAAATTGTCTGCAAGCTCTGACATGTCATCAACTGCTATAAAACTCTTATAATCATCCAGAGTCATCAGCATATTTGTCTCTGTTCCCCTGTCGTTTTCTGTTACCAGTATCATATCTTTTAAATCCATTCTTACCTCCAGTCTCAGAGAGGGACTATGCCCTCTCTGCAAATTTCCTGTTATGGTCTTCCTATCACAACAATCTTTCCTGTGCTTGCCACATCCCTGTAGACCACACCAAGACTTTCATTAAGCGCCTCTACCACTTTGCCATTTCCGACATATACTGCCACATGGCTGATGTTCTTATATCTTCCGTTGCTTGTAAAACTATAAAAGATAAGGTCTCCCGGCTGTAACTCATCAAAGGAGACAGTCTTTCCGGCTTCATCCAGTCCCTGTGCCTCCGCTGCCGCTGTGGTTGCACCGCCGTAACTAATATCCACGCCTGCATCTTTCCATGAATAATAGGCTAAGGAACTACAGTCATAATAGTTACCGCTGTCTCTTAAATCCTGACTATAAGGAAAGCCAACTCTGTGAAGTGCATAGGAGCAGACTGTTTTCTGCCTGCTGTCTGTAATTTCGTTTAGGATGGCATTGATTTCATCCTCAGTCATGGAGCTTACTCCCGGACTTCCACCTCCGCCGCCACTTCCGCTTCCGGCATATCCAAGCTGTCCCATAAACTCCGGACTCATGATCTGCTCAAGCATTTCCACCTGATCAGAATTAAATCCATAGACCGAAATCATATCCCTGTACGATTTCAGTGTGACATTCACATACAGAACCGATTTTGTGACAGTTGTTACATTGCCATCTGCATCTGTTTCTTCCACGTCCTTTGTTCCGGTGCTTGTGGTGTATGAACACATATCATTTACTACTGCCTGCAGCCAGCCTTTTGAAGTGTCATTCATGACTGTTGCAGTATCTCCGACACCATGCTTGACCATATAGACTGCCATGATGTCATAGTAATTGCTTGGGTTTTCTTCCATACCTTCATAATCCACATAGACAAGCTCTCCAAGGTCATATCCGGTATGCTCATTCACTTTCGTGTTCACATCCCGGTTAAACTCCTGCACATAAGCACTCGTTACTGTCTGCACGGTATCTCCTGATTCAAGTGGTGGCAGGAATAAAGCAAATGGAGAATTGTAAAGGATTGCTATCACCGCTATAACCGGAACCGCAATCATGGCAACTACAAGAACAAGTAATAAAAGCACCAATCCGATAATCGGTGCAGCTGCCTTTACCCAGGTAATCGCTTTTCGCACAATCAGATCCTTTACCAGCTTTGCCACGCTGTCCGTCTGATTCTCCTGTGCTTTCATCTTATCCAGAAAGAACTTTATCTTCCTGCTCCGGTTGGTCATCTTTTCATCCTTGACCTCTATGGACACACCTGCAGCATATCCGGCTGCCATGCCGATTGCCGTGCCAACTCCCGGTGCAACCGCTGTTCCTGCCACCGTCGCAGCTGCCTTTGTCGCAGTTTTCGTTGCAACCTTGGCAGTAGTCTTTGCTGTTTCTTTTGCCGTCTCTTTAGCTACCGCCTTAGCTGTATCTTTGGCAGCTTTCTTTGCTGTCCTTTTTGCCAGCTTCTTTCCTGCCTCTACCTTCTTGATACGCTTCTTTGCCTCGGCTGCCGCCTTTTTCCTGAAAAGTGCTGCACCCTTAGAGGCAGTTCCGGTAACAGGGCGGCTTGCTTCATATGCAAGATATGCTGCCTGCGATACCTCCTGACCGCCTTCCACCTGATCTGTTACTGCCCCGGCTACAAGTGCTCCAGTTCTTCCTGCAATGTGAAGATTCGTGTTCTTGGTCTTGATGGAAGTGTTTGATTCCTTAAGGTTTTGCTTGAATCTTGATAATCCCTTATTCTTCGGCTCCGACTGATGAATGGTACTCTTGCGATAGGACTTCTTTCTATCCGTATCAGTTACCTTTGCACCAGCTGTCTTAGGACCTCTCTCTACTGTATAGATGTTACTCCCCTTAATCTTGGCTCCCTTCGGTTCGTGGGCATGAATCTTGGCTTTCTCCTTGGTGTGAATGACCATCGGTTTGTCATCAACCTTTCTAATTTTCAATTTTCTCACCTCCTACTTTGAAAAATAAAATAAGCCGCTAGGGAGCAAAAATTACTCCTTAACGGCTATGTAAAATCATTCAATATTCAATTATTAAAAGCAACATGAAACTGAAATTTGTCTGTCTATACATAATCTGATATTTCAAATACACATTCAGAAGCTCCATTGACAATTGTATCAACAATAGTAACTGTTACACTCTTTTCAAAAACCTCAGAGAACAATCGCATATACCAACCAGCAGAACATTCACAATACTTTTTATTCATATTCTCAACTTTTTTAGGTATATTACAATAACATTTTTTGTATACAGCAATAATCTTTCCATCAAAAATATGTAAGTTCCTTCCGCCAATATCTGCTTCATTCAGAAGATTCAAAAATTCTGCTATATCGTTAGATTTAGCGTATAATTTTTTTGCTATTTTTATAGCATTGGTTGACAAGCAGCACCCACCACATTTTCGCATAGTATCAGTCATATATATCTTCATACTCTCAGTGGTATTTAAAAGCTCATTAATATATCTTGCCTGCTTAAGCGGTGTTGCATTTTCATCAATAATTCCAATCTCCGAACAAACCGCAAATGCATTTTCAGAATCCATATTATCTACTATTCTTTTGGCCTTATTCATATCATATCCTCGCAAGAATTTAACTAATTATTCTAAAATCTACTGTTCTTTTGATTTCACCGGCATCCAAATTTCGCAATAATAATTCTCATCCTGATTTCCTTTCGGATAATCACAAGGTGCGGTGTAGTATTCTATATTATACATTCCTGCAATTTCATAATCACTATTCCCAGGAAGCCATTCCTTAAAAATCTCTGTATTCACTTTTTGTAACGCTTCCGGCATAGATCCTTTACATGGAAATACTGCCCATGTATTTTCAGGAATAACTACCGTTTCAAATTCTTCCGGTATGTCTTTTGAAGGGATATAATCATCAGCAATCATGTACTTGAAGAATCCTTCCGGTGCTCCATCATCTAAACAGATTCCATACATACCACAAATATACTTACCGTTTCCCTTTTCATAATGCTCTGTCCAAAATTGTGGGCATTCTTTATACCCTTCTTCATTTTTAATAATTTTGGCACTTCCGACAACAGTAAATGCCGGTTTTTTAACAATTTTACATTCCATTTCAAATCCACCTTTCATAGATACATGTATTTTTAGAGGAAGGTAGTTTTTGAGTTCACCGTCTCCGGACTTCGCCCGTGCAGGCGTAATACCGTGAAATCTGGTGAAGGCTTTCGTAAAGCTGTCTGGAGAATCATAGCCATATTTCATTGCTACATCTATAACCTTAACACCATCTGTTTGCAAATCTCTGCCGGCAAGTGATAATCTTCTATTTCTTATATATTCGGATACCGTAATTCCACAAAGAATCGAAAACCCTTTTTGAAAATAAAATGGCGAAAGATTAATCTTTGCAGCAATTTTTTCCAGAGTAAGTTCATCTGTAAGATGTCCTTCAATATATTTGATTGATGAAGTGATATCTTCCAACCAGCTCATGCTTATTTACTCCTTCCTACAAAACACATCTTATCTCCAAAGCATATTTTTGTCCCGACATATTTTGCTCTCTTTTGTCCAATTACACAACTATCGCAGATATAATCACAAGGCATTCCTTTACATAAACAATTAGTAAAAATCAAATTCGTCTCTCGGTTAAACACACCAGCTTACTGAAAGTTTCTTAAATAATATAATTAACCATTCCATAAATCAAATGGCATACCATAAATATTGAAATAGGTATAACAGCAAGCATATTTTTTCTGTCAATAGCAAAAAACAGAAATGTCAAACATGGAAAAATAGTCAAACCCAATATAACAATGGCATTCGTCACACCTACATAATAAAATACCCAACATAAAAAATACAGTACACAACAAATAATTGTAGTTATAATAAATCGTGTGATACTTATTTTTTTACGTTCTCGATTAATGAATATGCATAACGACATAACCATTAACACCTGACATATAGATGCTATTACATCTACTGTTTTTGTAATTGACTCTCCCCTTAAAATATCATTCGGTGCTGGAACTGCAAACCAAATAAAATTAGGAATCATAATCACTATAAAAATAATCAATCCCCATATATCAAAACCTATTTTGTACTTTTTATTTTTTATCATCTCAACATCTCCACAAATTCAAATTTTCTTTTCCCTAATAATTACAAATATTCCTTGGAAATTGCTTCCACACCATACATTTCCATAAATGCATCCAGGTCCGCTGCATCCCCAATCAACATATTCTCGTCAAAGTGTACGATAAGCATATCTTAAAATCCAGCCACATGTTCTCCGGTACAAATGATACATTTTAGAACTGCTTCCTTATTTATTTTTCATATCGAATCTTATATGCTTTCTTCTTAAAAATAGGGAATATCTAATTTATTATCATCAAGGTCGGACATTCATCCGACCTCTTGATTATACTATAGATTCTATAAAAATTCATCTGTTATCACTGCAGCATTGCTTCTTTTTTCTTCTGTTCCGCAATCTTCTCATGAATGTTGGTATTATACAGCCTGTACAAATCCGTATCCTTGCTGATCTGATTATCAAAGGGAATTACTACCGAACCACACTTAATAAGTCCCATTCCAGAGGCGGTATTAGTTACGAACCGAAGCTGTGCCTCTGATACCCCGATAACCTCCGCCATCTTTGAACTGTCTGTATTTGCCTGCTTCAAGAGTGCCACAAACTCAGAGTTTGCAAGCATTGTGGTTGCTGTGTAATTCTGCAACAGATCAACGACATTCTGCGTGATACCTGTACAAAGACCTCCCTGCTTTCTTACTTTCTTCCAAAGCTGCTGCAGATATTTAGCAGAATACTCGGAATTAAGTAATACGTGAAACTCATCAATATAGAGCCATGTTGCCTTGCCTCTCTTACCATTCTCAACAATCCTGTTCTGAATGGATTCCATCATAACAAGCATTGTGATAGGACTAAGCTCTGTACCTAAGTCCCTGATGCCATAGACTGTGAATCTGTTATCCACATCCACATTTGTCTGGTGGTTGAAGATGTTAAGTGAACCATTTACAAAAAGCTCCAATGACAATGCAATGTCCTTTGCCTCGTCCTCCGGCTGTGCCATAAGGATATCGTAAAAATCACTCATCACCGGGATATACTTCTCTTTGCTTCTTGCAATGTCGATATACAGTTTTCTCACACAACGGTCAATGATTGACTTCTGTCTTGAATTTAAGCTGTCCCCGATACACTGCTCACAAAGTCCAAGCATGAACTCGCCTTTTTCTCTTACCATTCCCTTGGAATCATTCGGATCAAGGCTCCATACATCCATCT
>ENA-ORMR01001808-ORMR01001808.1-human-gut-metagenome-genome-assembly--contig:-NODE-1808-length-15080-cov-3.459634_pt1 | contig 15080 bp, 22 predicted proteins | sample MGYA00242107_ERZ509003 | MGnify/ENA primary metagenome ERZ509003 (study PRJEB26280, sample SAMEA2338699) | human gut metagenome | biome: human gut; feature: human-associated habitat; material: faeces... | reverse complement strand
GGCAAGCCTTTCCTCTCCCTGCTTGCCGGGCACCGCGATTTTGAGCGCCTCGACTGGGATGCGGAATCGCTGCTTGCGCGGTATCGGAAGGAAAGCGAAGATTTCCGTCAGAGAAAAGCGCCTTACGAGCGTTATCCAAGGGGCTGACCGATCAGTCCCGCCCCATGGTGTGCGGTGCAAATAACCCGAAAGCCGCAATACTGAAAAAGCGCCTTCTTCATCTATCCGCGATTCTTTCTGCACTTCTTTCTTTTGTCATATCTCGGTGTCTGCAGCCAACTACCCCTCCGCACAAAAATAGGGGTTGACAAAGCATCCTGCCCATGCTATAATATGTAAGCACCTAAGGAGTGTAGCAGAATATCGCGGAGTAGAGCAGTTGGAAGCTCGTCGGGCTCATAACCCGGAGGTCGTAGGTTCGAGTCCTGCCTCCGCAACCATAAAAACATCGGATTTCAGCAAGAAATCCGATGTTTTTCTAACTTTTTCAGCAATTTTTAAAATTTGACTGTCGGGATAATTCAACAATAATTCAACTTGCTTTCAAAATCACGCTTTCTTCAAAAATATTTCCGATAGAATTTCCGCGTTTTGTTGGTCTGCTGCTTCCATCACATGGGCGTAAATGTTGGCAGTGGTGGAAACCTGAGCGTGTCCTAAGCGTTTGGAAATGCTGACGCTGTCCACGCCGTTAAAATACAGCATGGAGGCCATTGTGTGGCGGAACGCATGGGGGTTGATGTGCGGCAGCCCGTGGCGGACAGCGAACTTTTTCAACCAGTCCGTGACCGTATCCGGGTGCATGGGCTTCCCGTTGTCCTGAGCAAAAACAAAGTCCTGATTGCCGTAGTATTCCCCCAGACGGAGGCGTTCGGCGGTCTGCCATGTTCTGTATTTTCGCAGAAGCTGCATCGTTTCCACCGGCAGGGCGATGAACCGTTTCGACCGTTCCGTCTTCGGCGTGCTTTCGTAAATCCCGATATCGGGAGAATACAGGATGCTGCTGCAAATGTAAATCCTGTTTGCTTCAAAGTCCACCTTATCCCATTTCAGACCGAGGATTTCGCCCCGGCGTGCGCCCGTAATGAGAAACAGATGCACAAGGCATTTCCACTTGATTGGCTCCTGCTCCAACGCTTCCCGGATAGCCGCCACCTGTTCCGGCTGGAAATAGTTGACCTCTTTACGCTCTACTTTGGGCAGATCGGCACGACTGGCGGCGTTGAACGGTACAAGCCCCTCTTTTACTGCCTGTTCCAGAACGGTGGAGATCAGCCGGTGGTGTTCCTGCACTGTTTTTGCGGACAGCGGGCGGTTGTCAGCTTCAATGGTAAACACTTTTTCCAGCTTGACCCCCATAGCCCCGGCAGCCGCGGCAGCCACTTGCAGGCTGACGGGCTTCCCCTTGACCATAGCGGAAACAGTGGAAGCGGCAAGGCCGGAATCTTCGGCTATCTTCGCCCGGCTCAGTTTCTTTTCTTTCAGGTAGGCAGCAAGGTCTATTTTGGCGGTGGCGCGTTCACCGCCTTTTCTTATGCCATTTTTTGACAAATCGGTGTAAAGGGTATTCAGGTGGTCAACCCGCAAGTCTTTCAATTTGATATGCCCGATAGCGGGATAAATCCGGGTGGTCAGTTCCCTATACCTGACGGTGGTGGAGTGCTTCACGCCCCGTTGGGATTTCAGGTCAATTACATAATCGCAGTAGCTTGCAAAGGTCTGGCGGGTATCGGTGGCGGTTCCCTCTTTGCACTGCTTTTCAAAGGTTGCGGCGAAAGCCTCAGCCTTTTTTCTTGCGCTTTTTTCTGTCCATGTAGGGGAAACATCAAAGGTGGCTGTAAAGGGCTTGAGTTGCTTCCCATCAGCCCCACGGCCACGAAAAACCCGGATGGAGTAGGAAATCAGCTTGCCGGACTTGTCCCGGCGTTCTTGAATGTTAGCCATTATTGTCCACCTTTCCGCTTAAATAAGTGTTTAAGCTGCAATTCAACAAAGTCGCACACCTCATTTTCAAAAGCGTTCATTTCTTCAAGTGAAAGTTTGATTGATACACCGTCATGCGAAATTGTATAACCGCCTACTATCATTTTCAAAGCCGCTTCGACTGTATCAATCTCCTTCATCGGTGAAGTTACGTCGATTTGATAGTTTGCCAACTGTGCAAATGCGGATAAACCTGTTAACAATAAATCCCCTTCATGCTGCGCTTGCGAAATGACCGCTCTGAATTTCTCAGCGTTGTTTTTATAGTCGGAAAAACCTAAAAGCCACTCTATACTATATTCTGGAAATCTTTTCACTATAATCTCTGCTGTTGTTTCTGTAACATTCGCTTTTCCTTGCACCATTGCGGATATTGATTGCTGTGATATGCCAGTTTCTTCACTAAGTTGGTTTTGTTTAACCCCCTCGCGTTCGATTATCTCTTTCAACCTTTTACACCTTAAACCTTTAATTTCTCCCTTCGGTCTAGACATTTTGCACCTCCAATTAAACTTTAAAAACTTTAAAAACTGTTTTATTTATTCGCGTTTTTATTGTATCATTTAATTAGACGGAAGTCAACATTTTCGTAAGATAACGGAGGAAATTTTATGCTGGAACTTAAAACCATCCGCCAAACCGCGGCGACGGGAATTCTCCCGGAATATCGGATCAGGCTCATGGTCGCAGCGGGGACTTGCCCAGGAATCAAAGTCGGGAACCGATTCATGGTCAATGTCACCGCGCTTGCGGAACAGCTTGATCGCATGAGCCGTGAACCGAGGGAGCAGTGACTTATGGCGAGGCCGAAGCAAGAAACGCTCACGCTATTCCCGGAAATTGTGAGTATTACCCGAAAATTTTCAGACGCGCAGTTTGGGGCGCTGATGCGTGCAGCGTTTGCGTATCGGTTCGGAGGGGAAACTTATTCCGGGGATGACCCAGCCGTTGACGTGGCATTCCAAACCGTGGCAGGGCAGATAGACCGCTATATTGAGATCTGCAAGGGAAATTCCCAGAACGCAAAAGGCCGCGAGCGTGAGCAAAACGAAGCGGAATGTAGCGAAACTAAACAGAATCCCCCTCCTATCCATTCCATGTCCTATCCTAATCCTATTCCAAAGGATGTGGCGGACAAGCCGCCCGCACGCAAGCGGTTTGTTCCTCCGACGGTTCCGATGGTGGCGGCCTACTGTGAGGAAAAGGGCTATCATGTGGATGCTGAGCGGTTTGTAAGCTACTACGAGGCCATAGGCTGGAAGGTAGGGCGGAACCCGATGAAGTCATGGCAAGCAGCTGTCCGAACTTGGGCAAGCAAGGGAAAGTCAACTGTGGCACCCGCCGCGCTGGAACATTGCGGCTACACCCTCGCGCCGCTGGAAGACCCCTTTGAGGCGGCAATGAAGGGAGGGGCATAACGCTTGTTTGATTTTTCTACAGCGGAATACAGCGCCGTCGGCTGCTTCCTGATTGATTCCCGCTGCCTGCCTACAATTAGGGAACGCATTAGTACCCCGGAGGCGTTCGCAAGTGAACCGTGCCGAAAGGCCTTTACAGCGGCTTGCAAGTTGGCGGATAACGGCAAGCCAGTTGACCCCGTGACTGTAGGGCGAGAGGCCGGTTTGGACAACGCTTTCCTCGTGGACTGCATGAACACCGTTCCATCCTGCAACGGGGCGGAGGCATACGCCCAGACCGTCACAGAGGGCTTTCGGAGGCGGCAACTGCGGGAGCTGGGCGACAAGCTACAGGCCGATTCTCTGTCACTGGGGGCGGACACGACCCAGCTCCTGGCAGATGCACGGGCGGCGTTGGACGGCTTGTCTGAAACATCGGGAAGCAATGCGGCAAGTTCGTCATTTGACAGCCTACGGGACTTTCTGAGTTTCCGCGCTGAGGTCAACGAGGGCAGGCGCAAGACCGTCAAAGCGGGTTTCCCGTCTCTGGACGGCATCCTAGGAGGCTTCGCGCAAGGCGGCCTGTATGTCATTGCTGCCCGCCCCGGCGTGGGCAAATCCGCCTTAGGTATTGCTCTGGCCGATATGATAGCGCGGGAAACAACTGTCCTCTACGCCTCCCTTGAAATGTCCGGCGAAGAACTAAACTCCCGCCGCGTGGCGGCATTCTCAACCGCCCCTTGCACCTTCGGGAAGCTCCTTTTCGGCAAGACCACTGAGGTGGAAGATGCTGCCATCATCAACGCCTGTGGTGTGTTGGCAGAGCGGGAATTGCATATTCTGGCCGTCCCAACGCTGACAGTACCGCAACTGGAAATTCAGGCGCGGAATGTCCACGCTCAAGTGGTCATGGTAGATTACTTAGGGCTTTTGTCCACCGCAGACAGGCGGGCGAGCGAATACGAGCGCGTCACCCAGGTTTCCGGCGACCTGAAGCGTATGGCCAAACGCATGAATTGTGTGGTTATTGCCCTCTGCCAACTCAACCGTGAAGCCACCACCGCTAGCGTAGATTCCCGCCCCAAACTCTCACAGCTTCGGTCATCCGGTGCAATCGAGCAAGATGCAGACGGCGTTTTGCTCCTGCATCGCCCCGAATACGGACAAAGTGAAACACAACGAAATCCAGCGGAACCGCAGGAATTTTTCATCGACGTGGCTAAAAACAGGCATGGGCGTACTGGTACGGCGGAACTGGCATGGTATGCCCCCGTAAATCGCTTCGTCGACAACGCTGGAAAATGGGAGGTGCGGTCATGGGCTTGATTGAAAAAGCCATTGCCGCCCTACCGCCACCCGCCAGACGCGAGGCGGAACGCTGGCGGCAATATGAGGACGCGAAGCAACAGCTTGGCAAACTGGCCGCAACATGCTCCGAATACGAGCAAATCTGCAAAGCCATTGCCTGCTGGTATGGGGTGTGAATCGCATGAACGACAAGTTTTCCCGGCAAAAACCGGCCAAAAGCGGAAGGAGGTGGGACTTTGACCCACAAAAAGGAAAGATTACTTGCTGCTCTGTTGACCAGCCGCACGAAGAAAGAAGCGGCCAAAGCGGCAGGTATTTCAGAGCGTACTATGCGCACTTACTTTGATGACCCGGAGTTCCGGGCGGCCTATAAACAGGCCGCCGCTGGAATCATGGACAGCGCAACCCGGCAGCTGCCGCAGAATTTGACCGCCGCAATAGACCGGCTGGGCGCCATTGTCGCGGATGATGAAGAAACGAGCGCAAACCACATTACAGCGGCGCGGACGTTGCTAGACTACGGCTTGAAGTTCACCGAGTTTAACGACATTCTCAGAGAGCTGGAAAGCACTGAGGGGGAACCCGATGTATTATGACCGATTAAAAAGCCGTGTGAGGGCAAGCAATGCCGCCAGACGGCGGCAGCAGGAAGCAAAAGCCCTGATCGACTGCATCGACGTGAAGCAGCACATAGCGCCTGTATACTACCCCTTACACGAGGATGTCAAGGCAGGGAGACACAGCACATACAACCTCCCCGGCGGGCGCGGTTCCTGCAAATCGTCGTTTGTGTCTGTGGAGATCGTCAGCGGAATCATGCAGGATGGGGAATCAAACGCCATTGTATTCCGTGCAGTGGGCAACACCTTGCGCGATAGCTGCTATTCACAAATCGGTTGGGCAATAGACACGTTGGGCATTTCTTGCCTGTGACGGGGGCGTGTAAGCCCCATGAGCTATACATACCTCCCCACCGGGCAGGAAATTCTTTTCCGTGGTCTGGACGATGCAAGCAAGCTGAAATCCATCAAACCCCGGCGCGGTACATTCCGCTATATCTGGTTTGAGGAATTTTAAGAGCTTCCCGGCGCCAACTTCACCCGAAATGTTATGCAGTCTGTCCTGAGAGGCCAGGGCAGCAGCGCAATTGTATTCCGCAGCTTTAACCCTCCCATCAGCGCCAACAACTGGGCGAACGTATTCATACAGGAGCCAGACGAAAAGGCCGTCACACTGCTGACTAACTACACGCAAGTCCCCCCGGAGTGGCTGGGTGAAGCGTTTCTGTATGAGGCCGAGCGGTTGAAAGCGCTGAATTACAAGGCATATGAGCATGAATACATGGGCATAGCGACCGGAACAGGCGGCGAGGTATTCCCCAATTTGGAAATCCGGAAGATCACCGACGCAGAAATAAACGAGATGGGCTATATCTTCATGGGGCTTGACTTCGGTTTCGCGGTTGACCCTTGCGCCTGTATGCGTGTGGCTTTTGATCGAAAGATTGATACCGTTTATTTCCTGGATGAAATTTATGAACGGCACTGGTCAAACAGGCAGATCGCCGCCGAGATCAAGCGCCGCCACTACGACAGGAGCCAGGAAGTAAGCTATGCCTATTATGTGGGCGAGTACACGGAGCGGTACACCGTTACCGCCGATTGCGCGGAGCCTAAGAGTATCGCCGACATTCAGGCCGAGGGAATCAAGTGCATACCATGCAGAAAATTCCCCGGGTGTGTGGAATACCGCGTGAAATGGTTACAGCACCGCCGCATTGTCATTGACCCGAAGCGAACCCCCGAAGCATACCGGGAGTTTGTAAACTACAGTTATGCCACGGATAAGGACGGAAACTTTCTTTCCGTTCTCCCGGATAAGGATAACCACACGATCGACGCCGTTGCCTATGCCCTTGACCGTGTGATTTACAAAAAGGGCGTTTCCGCATAAGAAAGGGGGTGAAAATATGGGCTATTTACGAATCAAATGCCACTACTGCGGCGGTATTTGGGAGGTTTACCGCCGGGACATTCGATATGGCAAGGCCAGAGAATGCCCGCACTGTTCCCACGCGATTGATGAACAGACGTGGGGCAAGCAGATCATCCCCGCTTACTGCGCCATGTATGACGCAAATCTTGAACTGCTGAAAGATCATACAGGCTACCACACCCCGCTTTTTGAGGTGAGCTATGAATCAGCTACTTTGTTCAAGGATTCAGGAGGTAAAAAGACGGTTTTCCACGAAGACGATTGATAAGGAGGTGTAAAAATGTCTATTTTTGATCAATACCCGGAAGTTGACAGCAACGGCCAGCGGTTCAGATGGATGGGGGAAGCTTGCAAAGAATATATGCCGATGGTTCATACCACATTCGGAACTGTACCGATGGGGACAGAATCGCCAACCCACAGTTATGAACCAGCGCCCCGCCGGAAGTCCTGCCCATTTTCAACGGCCATAGACCCCGTTTGCCGGGGTGATGACTGCGCCTTTATGAGCGGGGACAGATGCAGGCCAGGAACGGCACAGACCGGGAAACGTTGCCCCCTATCCGGCGGGATGGCCTGCGGCAATAACTGTATGATGTACGACAATGGGAGTTGCACCCTATTTGCAACAGAAAGGACTACGAAATGAGCCAGTATAACCACTTTGCAAAAGACCTTGACACCGCTTTCAAGGAGGCACGGGAAAAATACACCGCCGCGTATAACGCAGTAGAGCAGGCACGAAAGACCTTGCAGGACGCGGGAACGGACGCGATGAAAAAGCAGATTGTCACGCTCCAGCTCCAAGATGCAGAAACAAACCTGCGCAAAGAAGCGGTTCGCATCTGGGCGGAGTTCGACGCGAAGGCCGCAGACCTCCGCCGCGCACTGGAAAAGGAAGTGCAGACGAGCAACCTTGCCGACCCCTCCGCTATTGACAATAACGCGCTTGAGCTGATGAAAACCGGCATTCTGACGGTAGATGATTATTTCGGCTTTGCGGACAGATACGACAAGAACCCGACTATGTTAAAGCTGATCGGCCACTATGCGAAGGAAGCGGCGGACAACGCAGACAGCACAAAAGACAGGGTTGCATTATTCTGCCTTGCGCGAGACTGCGCTAGAGGCATGGGAACAACCTTGAGGGCGTGGGATAAGATTATCGGCGTTGCCAACTATTGCAGCGGGCGGGGCGGCAACGGTCAGCGGCGCGATTCTCCCGGCGTAACGCTCAGCATGGGCGAATGGTGGGAGCAGCTTTCCGGTGATTTCGTCGAGAGTTTCTAAGCGGCAGCTCCAACAGAGAACCGCCGCATGGCGGCATTATCTCCGTGGACAAGCTCAGAGGGGCGAAGCACTGACCCTATGCGTTTTTCCACAGCAAAACAAAATCCCGGCGCGAAGGACTGCGGCGGGTCGCAGATAAAGGATTTTCTGCGGATTGTGCCGGGGGCTGCAAATGCCCCCGGCTGGGAGGGTGAGCATTGTCAAACGAAGAATTAGCCATTGCCATCCGGCAGGGTGACCAGGGGCGCACGCTGGAGCTGTGGGAACAGGTAAACGGCCTTGTGAAACGAAAAGCCATGCAAATCATGACCGCCCTGCAGCTCAGCGGCAACCCCCGGGGCGTGGAATTTGACGACCTGTACCAGACCGGCTATCTGGCTATGGTGGCGGCGGTGGAGACCTACAGCCCGGAGCGCGGCGCTTTTTCCACATGGTTCATGTTCCATCTGAAAACTGCATTTTCAGAGGCTACCGGCTACCGCACGAAAAACGGCAGGTGTGAGCCGTTGGATACCGCTGCGAGCCTTGACCGGCCTGTACAGCCTGACGAGCCGGACGGCGGCACTCTGGGCGAACTTGTCCCAGACAGCAGGGCGGCAGATGCAATAGAGAACGTGGAAGAATCTGTATACCACGAGCAGCTCCATAAGGCCATAGAAGGCGCTATAAGCGAACTTTCCCCGGATAATGCGCAGGTATTACGCTTGCGGTATTGGGGCGATATGACGCTATCTGCTGTCGGGGAGGTCATGGGCAAAAGCCCGGAGCGAACGCGGCAGATGGAAAACAAGGGAATCCGGGAACTGCGCAAGTCCAAAACCCTGCATCGCTTTCTTGACTTTGATATGTACCGCGGTACGGGGCTGGGGGCATTCAGGTTGTCCGGCAGCTCCATACAGGAGCAATACATACTGAAACAGGAGCGCCGGGAAGAATACGAACGCAAGCGGCGGAAGGAACAGGCCTTCGAGGAAGAAGCGGACGCAATGACCCGGAGAGTTGCCGCCCGTGTTGCTTCAATGTCCCCGGAGGAAAAGCGGGCAATGCTGGAAAAGGCAGGAATCACCATAATCACATAGAGCAACGCCCCCGGCCTGATAACCGGGGGCGTGGTGTGCTTATATGTAATCTTCAAAGTATTGCAGGGTGGAGAACTTCACAATATTCCTGTTTCTGGAAATGTTTATGTGCTGCTTCGCTTTTTTGTATTTCTTGATGTATTGCCGCATTTTCTGCTCTATGGTATAGCTGTTTATGCTTTTCAATACTTCAAATTCATTCGGGCGGATGTGCGGTTTAATCGAAGAAATATATTCGGCTGGGTTGTCAATCACAACAGCCTTTGTGAAGTCAATGCCGCATTTATTGGCCTTATCTGTCCAGATCGTATGCTCATGGTTAATATTGGAGCGCATGGGGATTGCCCACAGAACGCCATCAATTAGGACACCAACCCGGATATAAGGGCGGCTTGTTTTCTGTTCAATTTCAGGACAATCTTTATAGCGCCGATAAAATTTTTCGGTTAGGAAAATGACATTCAGCATTATTCGACACCTCATAGCCGAAGAAAACGGCCACGCGCGAGCGTGACCGTTCTTCTCTGCGAGCATTCTTTTGTTTACCCTCCACACGCTCTATGTGGAGATCAACTCAGCGAGCATTCTTTTTTATTGACTTGCGCTCTACAAGTCGACAGCGGCGGTAATATCTCTATTACGCTTGCGGATTTCTCCGCGCTGTTATTATATGAACTTTAATTCAAAAAGTCAACACCAAAATGAACCAAAATTCAGGAAAATGCATATTGGCGCACAAAGTGCGGGATATCGCCAAATTGGCGGTGTGTCCAAAATTGGACAGTCAGGAATCCTCACTACCAGTGTCAGCCCGCAAAACGAACGAAGCCAGCACCCGCGAAGGTGCTGGCTTTTGCTATTCTGTGGGATTGTCGCCCGTGGCGGGTTCTTTCTCGTCGATACATTCCAGAACATAGTCACGAATGACCGCGTTTGAGGTTTTGCCAATGCTAGAGCAATACGACTTGAATTTTTCAGCCTGACTTTTTTTGATTTTGCAAGCTACCGTCGCCATATTTTCGCTGTCCCACTTCGCATTGGCTTTTTTCTTCGATTCCGATACCGGCATTGTGTCCCCCCTTCTATGTGGGAGTGTGGCGGGGGCACTAATTGTGCGCTCCTCTCCCACCATCCGCATTATAGCACATAATGTATATACTGTCAACCGTGCAAAAATGTCCAATACTACACGGTAAACATTGTATAATATGTCAATATACATACACGGTTAACAGTGCTATAATAAAGGCACAAAGAACAAAGCACCACACCGCAGGAGGTAACACCATGAAAGAGATTAGAACTAAGGTTTGCAAGAAAGCCAATGCTTACATCAAGTCCGGTATGAACCGCTCTGCTGCTTTCAAGCGGGCATGGTCTGAAACCTATGTCAAGGCTGCTAATCTCCAGAACGGAGACAAAATTATGGTTACGACCTATTCCAATCTCTGGCGGGAAATGGTTACTGCACCCGCGACCGTGATTTGTGTTAACATGTTCGGCAAAAATGTCAACATCATGGTCAAAGCTGTCGACGGTATGAAAGAGTTCTTTACGGATGCTTTCATGCCCGCCGCCCAAATGGTCGAAATCGTCTAACAGACGTTTCACATAATCAATAATCAGGAGGTCAACACAATGGACACCAAGATCAAGGAAATTCGTGAATTGAAGCGGATGCAAGAAGAACTTGCGGCAGAGCTTGACGCGCTGGTCGATGAAGTCAAGCGGTACATGGACGCGGAGGGCGTGGACACCATCAGCGGCACGGACTGGAAGGGGACATACAAGGCCGTGACTAGCGCCAGGTTTGACAGCACGGCATTTAAGAAAGCTATGCCCGATCTGGCCGAGGCGTTCACGAAAACAACCACAAGCAAAAGATTTTGCATTGCATGAACAAGGAGGTGAGGGAATGGAAGACCACGATATGCTGCTGATTATAATAATTATTTTGGACATTCTGACCTTAGTTATAGCCGGCATTCTTTTCGCGCTCTTTGGATAACGGATTCAATGCTTGCGCTGTCGTAATTCAGATTTGGATTAAAATTTTGAGGAGGAATATAAAAATGCTTACAAAGAAAACCACCGAAGCCGCTTATGCACAGTTTTTGAGCGAAACCAACTACAAGCGCCTGCCAAAGACTGCGGACGCGCTGTTTACACAGCTTGAAAAGCAGCTGCGCACAATCGACGAAACCGAAAACGACGGCTTTTTCCCGGCCATCGCCGCCGCCCTTTTCCGGATGGTGAAAGCCGTCAACCGGAACCGTGAGTTGCTGAGTGAATTTTACTGGCTGCTTTCCGCTTTAGCTGTTGTCTGCGAGGAAGGCACAGCGGGAGACGTTAGGTTGCTGCGCGTCTTAGCTTCATTGCGGGCGCACAAACAGGAGGTGGCGAGATGATGACCAAAGAAGAAAGGAAGAATGTCAATGAAGAACTGGTAGCCCTGCTTCTGTCATTTTCGGAGAAACAGACTGCGGAAATTCTAAAGGCTGTTACACAAGATCATTTTTGGGACTTGCCCGAATCAGAACAAGTCGAACTTCTGCGGAGGTGTATACATGAATAAAAAGACCACCTTGCCCCCGGAGGGCGTGGGGGGTATCGAAACCATAGAGGATATTCTAGCAATGGCCAAAGATGAAAAACGTGAAATCCTCCGACTGTGGAAAGAGCGGAAGGCCAGAGAAGCAAAGTCCGGTCGTGGCGGCAAAAGGCAGCCAAGCGGTAAGTTTGAATCTGCGTGAGTGTCCCCAAATTAGCGGGGTGGCGGGGTAAAATCCGCCACCCCCATTTTCTGCCAAAAAGTTAGAAAAACAACGTGGACGAAAATTCAACAAAAATTCAACTCCGTTACAAAAAGTTGAATTATTTTAATAAACGATGCTAAACGATGAAACCAAAAAAGTGCTGCGTATCAACATGTTTTTCAATATTGCAAAGCGATAGAATACGCCTGTTTTTGAACTCATAACCCGGAGGTCGTAGGTTCGAGTCCTGCCTCCGCAACCATGACGAGTGTTCTTATAGGATTTGATATCCTGTGAGAACACTCGTTATTTTATTGCTCATTTTGAGCCGGTTCGTAGGTGACGAACACACCCCTACGGGTATTGACGGTCACATCTGGGGCAGGCAGAGAATCAGTATCCGGGATAAACAGAGCTCCGATGCAGTTGTAGTGGATGGTCAGCTTTTGAACCCACTCCCCATCGATCTTCTCGGCTTGGTGAACCTCGATGCGCTGAATCAGCTCATTCAGCATTCGGGGGGTCAGCTTTTTCGCCCGTGTGTACTTGCGGACAGTGGAAAGGAACAGCTCGGTGGAAACAGATTCGCTGCTCAGTTTTTCCAACTCCTTACGGAGAGTTTTCACTTTCTCTGCCAGTTCCGTCTGTTCTGCCTCATACCTCTGGGACATTTTCGCAAACCGTTCATCGGACAATTTACCGGACAGATTGTCCTCGTAGATCCGTTCAAACAGGCCGTCCAACTCATTGTCACGGGCCTGCATGGCTGCAAGTTCTTTCTGCTTACGCTTGTGTTCCGACTCGGCGGTTTTCTGGGTACTGCCCATCACGGCCTGTAGGAATTCGTCCTCATAATGGGATGCGTATTTGGTGAGCCGCTTGATTTCCCCCAGGACTACCTGTTCCAGGAAATCTACCCGGATATAATGGGTCGATGTGCAGGTCCCCCGGTTCCCCTTATAGTTGGAGCAATTGAAATACTTGATATCGTGGTTGCCCTGGTTAAAGTGAAAGTTCAGGTTATGGCCGCAATCTGCGCAGACCAGCAGACCGCTGAACATATTCCGCTCGCCGTCTTTCGGTTTGCGCTTACGGATTTTTCCACGCTTCTCCTGAATCTGCTCCCAAACCGTACGTTCGATGATCGGCTCATGTACATCCTTGAACACGACCCAATTCTCACGGTCATTATCGATCCGCTTTTTATTCTTGTACGACTTGGAGTAGGTTTTGAAATTGAGGATATCCCCGCAATACTCCTGTACAGAAAGCATCTGAATAATGGTGGTTTTATTCCACTTGGTGGGGTTCTGAAGATCTCCTTTGCCCGGGCGATTGACACCGCGCTGGTGCCAATAGGCTCTTGGGGTAAGAATCCCATCCCGTTCAAGCTGAGCGGCGATCTGCTCTGTCCCCATGCCGTCTAGGGTCATGCTGTACACACGGCGGACGACGCTAGCGGCTTCTTCCTCAATGATCCAGTGCTTGGGGTTCTCCGGGTCCTTGATATAGCCGTAGGGCGGCTGCCCCATGGGCTCCCCGGCATTGCCCTTGATCTTATTGCTGATCCGGCGTTTTTTGCTGATATCCCGCGCGTACCACTCGTTGAACAGGTTGCGGATGGGAGCCAGCTCATTTTCACCCTCTGCGGTGTCGATGTTGTCCGAAACCGCTACCAGACGAATATCATGCTCCGGGAAAAATTCTTCCATCAAGCGCCCAACTTCGATGTAGTTTCGGCCCAGCCGGGAAAGGTCTTTGACAAACAGAGCGGAGGCCCTGCTTTCTTCCAGCTGGCGCATCATTTCATTAAAACCGGGACGGTCCATGGTAACGCCGGAAACGCCGTCATCCACAAAGGTGACGATATTGGTATAGCCCATATCTTTTGCGGCTTTGGTCAGCAGCTTCTTCTGGTTGCTGATGCTGTAGCTTTCGCCTTCCAAATTATCATCACGGGAAAGGCGGGGGTAAATAAACGCGGTAACGTCGCGTGTTTTCTTGTTGTTCGACTTTTTCATAAGTCCTCCTTTTCAGCAGTCGAGCAACAAATTTCCTTGTGTTTTATCTTCACACAACAATTATACCGCGTTTGACTGCTGTTGTCAGCCGGTTTTTGGATAATTACAAACTTTTTTCGCAGTCTGCCTGCATAAGGCGCAGCAAAACCTCGCCCAGAGAATTTGCGTTTTCCTGTTTGAATACCGGCTGAACGACAAACGACCTGCCAGAAATATGGTAGGTCGTTTGTGCGTCAAGAGGATCTTGTTTGGATGGAGCAGTTCGGTTTTTCGATATATTTTCTTGCTTCATAATTTCCTTTCAAATGATTGTTTTTTGCGATTGGGCAGCAGGATAAACGGCTGCTTGGCCTGTGGGTAGCTCCACAGCAGCTCCACGGGAATCTCACCCCCCAGCATCCCCGCTGGGCCCTACCAATTGCCTGCGACGCTCTGAACGCTCGGACTGTGGCTGTAGGGGAGTACCTGACCTTCTGCGTGTCGTCGCCCATGCGCTGCCAGGCACATTTTGCGGTGCGAGTGGGTATCGCTCACTTCACAGAAGGTCACAGCGCACCCGCCGTCCGGCTCGGCACAGAAGGGATGTATTTGTCTGCCTTTATGCTGCGCCGGAGTTGTCTGCCGGGCTTTCTTTGTCAAAGGCCTGTCACAGAGGGTGGAAAGGGAAACACCCCCTGCTTTTGGCTTTTACACAGGTAGTACCTTGAAGGCAGTTACAATGCTGACACGCAGCTTCGCTTCCAGTTGGTCCCGCATGGATTCGTCCACACAAAGAAATTCATTTCCGTATGTATCCTTTACGGGACGGGTAGACAGGACGCGGATATAACTGCTGTAGTGCCGCAGGACAGCGTCCAGGGCTTCCGTTTCGCCGTTGACGGCTTTCAGAATGGTCTGCACAGGAATGGACGGTCTTACAGTTCCGGCCATTCGTATCCCTCCTTCTCTAAAATCTTGCGCAGTTCCTTCAAAATGCCGATTCGGCGTTTGCTGACCGTCTGATGAACGATGTGGAGGTATTCCGCAATTTCCCGGTCCGTCATTTCCAGGAAGAAGGACAGCAGGATGATATCCCGTTTTCCCTCTGGAAGCTGTGCCAGAATTTCCGCCAGAACATCCCCGGTCACAACGACAGGGACACCCAATACTTCAAAGATGTGGTCATCCTGGAAGTACCGGTCCTCCACGGCGATTTGGGACAGCTCCTCCGGCCCCATATGGTCCAGAGGCTCCTCCCATTCCCGCTGTCGG
>ENA-ORMR01001804-ORMR01001804.1-human-gut-metagenome-genome-assembly--contig:-NODE-1804-length-15119-cov-3.085834_pt1 | contig 15119 bp, 12 predicted proteins | sample MGYA00242107_ERZ509003 | MGnify/ENA primary metagenome ERZ509003 (study PRJEB26280, sample SAMEA2338699) | human gut metagenome | biome: human gut; feature: human-associated habitat; material: faeces... | reverse complement strand
TCTTTCCCCTCCAAGGACATAGAGTATCTTTCAAGCGGAAAGCCAACGGTTGCCTTCCTTCTGGATGGTATGCCGAAGTGTTATCAAGATTTTTTGTATGTCGTTGACCCAAACCGGGATATCTCTTGCGCCATTTCCGATGCCTTAAAGGCAGCTATATCGGCGCCGAAGAAAGAAATAGAAAAAAGGCATACGAAATTTCTGCAATATGCCGCAAAAAATCTTTTGGCATCTGCCATTGCAGAAAAAATAATCAAAATGAACTGTACCGAGGAGGCTCAACATGCCAAGAACCCGAGTCGTTCAGCAGTATGTAACGACCGCCAGCAACGGCGGATTGAAAACAGAATATAAAGCGCTGAGCAGTCGGGAAACGCTGTCGGACCATTTTGAATTTGTCCCGGTGGTATTGAACAACTGCCACTGCGGAATCAGCCTTTCAGATATCCGCTTTTACCGCAGAGCCATTCGCAAAGTGGATCCGGATATCGTCCACATCCGTGGAGCAGGAATGGAAAGCCTAAATGCTGTTCTCGGCGCAAAGCTTTCCGGCCGCGGGAAGATTCTTGTGACCGTTCATGGTATGTTCAGCGATCTGGTGTACTACTCGCCGATAAAGCGCTGGGTATGTAGGCATGTGGTGGAACCGATGATCTTTGGCTTATCGGATGGAATTTCATGCGTCTATGAGCAGGCATCACAGCGTGATGTGTTTCGACGATACAAGAAGAAAATGCTTCCGTTTGTGTATAACCGAATGCCGAAATATCCCAATTGCAGTGAGGAAGAAAAGCGTGCGCTGCGCATGGAGTTGAACCTTCCGGAGAATGCAAGAATCGGCATCTATGTCGGCAGGGTCACGAAAGAAAAGGGACTGTCTTACTTGGTCGATGCGTTAAAGCAGCTGGATGAGAGTTGGCCGCCGGAGCTTTGCCTGTTGATCGTAGGAAACGGCGATTATCTGCAGGAGATGCAGTCTGAATGTGCCGCCCTACGGCATGCGAAGCGAGTGATTTTCGCCGGGCAGCAGGAACAGATTCAAAAATACCTGAATGCTTCTGATTTCTTTCTTTCTCCCTCTTTGCATGAAAATCTCTCCATTTCTATTTTGGAGGCATGCGCAGCAAAGTTGCCGTGCCTTGTGACGGATGTAGGCGGAAACGGCGAGATCATCGAGAGCGGAAAGAATGGGCTGCTGATTGCAGCGTCTTCGACAGATGCACTTGCTTCAGGCCTCCGCAAGATGAGTGACGATAAATGCCGTGCCGAGATAAAGCAGCGTGCAAGGCAGGTAGATTACAGTAAATTTTCCGATGAACACATAGATCGGCAGCTCCAGCAGGTATATGACCGGCTGTTACAACGGTGTTAGGAGTCCTCAAAAATGATTAGTATTGTTGTACCGGCTTATAATGCCGCAGGTGTGATTGGAAGATGCATAGACACAGTTTTGCGGCAGACCTACCCGGATTTTGAATTGCTGATTATTGATGATGGATCCACAGACGAAACAGCAGAAATTGCGGCAGCAAAAGCTGCTCAAGATGCTCGTATCCATCTAATTCGTCAGGAAAATGCCGGGGTCAGTTCTGCACGGAATACAGGAATAGCAGCCGCTTCAGGGGAACTGCTTTGCTTTATTGATAGTGATGATACGGTATCGGCAAATTATCTGGAAACATTGCACACGCTGTACAGTCCCGGAGTGCTCCCTGTGATTGATGTCGTTCGCAGTGACCGCAACGGTTCTGCGCTAAGTCCTATGCCTGAAACCTTTATGCTGGATGGCGACTGGGTCGATTCCTATTTTTGCGGGCAGCTCAGATATGGAATTGCTTTTTCTGTTTGGAACAAGCTGTTTTCTCTACAGACGCTTCGCAGAGAGCACATCGCATTCCTGCCGGAACTGTCTATCGGTGAAGATATGCTGTTTGTTTTTCAGTATCTGCATCATTGCCGGTCGATTCGCTTTAGTAAGGATGCCAGTTACTATTATACCATTGTACCGGGATCGGCCATGTTATCCTCAAGGGATTACACGCAGCCATATGAACAGACCTTCGGGGTCATGTCTGAAAAGGGGCGCTTTCCCTTGCCAATCACCGACAGGACATTATCCCGATGGGCATTTGACGCGAGTATTATCATTGTTGCCAATCCGTTTATCATCGACAGAAGCTATACGGAATTCAAGAAGTGGTGGCGTGAATTTTGTCAGACGGTGTTATACCGGTCCGCCGTTGCTTCGGAAAAGCCATCCGGTTATAAACGAAAGGTTTTACATTTTGCCTTGCACTCTGAGAACACGCTTGCAATATATGTGCTTTTCAGATTGCTGAGATTCGGAAAGAAGAAGTAGAAACGAGGTGAACCCCATTGACTGAACTGCAAGAAATCGAGTTTGGATTGTTGCAACAGTTCTTATCTATATGTGAACAGTTGAATCTAACCTACTATCTCGTCTGCGGCAGCGCACTCGGCGCAGTGAAGTATGGCGGTTTCATCCCCTGGGATGATGACATTGATGTTGCACTTCCGAGAAAAGACTACGAAATATTCTGCAGGAAATCTCCCCAAATATTGCCGGAATGGTGCTTCCTGCAGAACTATCATTCCGAACCCCAATACTATCTCCTCGGAAGCAAATTACGCGACAGCAGAACGACCTACATAGAGATGATGGCGGATCGCCTGAAAATCAACCATGGAGTGTTCATTGATATATTCCCGTTGGATGGACAGTGGCGCACCGAACGCGAGCACCAAATGTTCCGAAAAAAGCGGGCAATCTTTGAGGCAGCGCGGCGCGTCAGACTGAACTATAACCGCTTATCACCGCAAAACCTCGGTATGGTACGGACCAATTGGTATTGGCTGCTCTTCCGCCTTTTTGGGTATAAACATGACACCGCTGCGGAAATAGCCGTATTTGACCGTTTTATTTCCTCTTTTTCTACTGACGACAGTGCTGTCTGGTGCAATCATGCGAACTCAACTTCTCCATTGGAATATGCGCCCAAAGAGCAATATGGCGACGGAGTCTGGATGAAGTTTGAAGGGATTCCGGTTCGTGTTCCGGCTCAGTATGATGCCTATCTCACCCAGAAATACGGAGACTGGCGAGGCGGAATACCGCCGGATCAGCAGTATGGGCATCATCACTATGTGATATGTGATCTGCACCGACCATTCACGGAATACACCGATACCGGAGAGAAGGGGGTGAAGAAATCATGATATACCGAGCCATTCGTAAATTGAAAGCGGTTTTATACCACGCAATCGTTGAGCCGGATATCAAACGCTCATTTGCCGAGTGCGGCAAAGATTCGCACATTGATTCGGGCGGTGACTTCTTCCCTCTGTCGAACATTCATGTTGGAAACCATGCATCTATCGGAGTAAATGCACGCTTCTGGACAACACGGGCGAAAATTTACATAGAGGATTATGCCTTGTTTGGCCCTGGCGTCACGATCATTACAGGAGATCACCGCAAGGACATCATCGGTAAGCACATCATAGAACTGACGGATGCGGATAAAACCGCAGAAGATGATCAGGATGTGGTGATCGGAAGAGGGGCATGGATCGGAGCAGGAGCGATTATTTTAAAAGGTGTGCACATCGGTGCAGATGCGATTGTGGCGGCAGGCAGCGTTGTAACAAAGGATGTTGCGCCATACACCATTGTAGGCGGCGCACCGGCACATTTTATAAAGAATCGTTTCTCCGAAGATCAGCTCGAACGGCATATTCAAACCACCGAAGGCGATGACTCTCCGCTTTTGGTTTCGGCGAAAGGCGGTGATTCTATTGCAAGATAAAATACCACTGTTGATTCTGTTGTCGGTCGGCGCAGCATTTACCGCGGTATGGCTCGCACTGCTGCGGAAACGGCTGAATATGGCATGGTATGTAGCAATCATGATTGCGATTGCACATACGGTCTACGGCGTTCTGACAGTGAAGGCGTTTGCGTTCCTCGAAACCGGCTTTGACAAAGCCAGCCTTGGAAACATGAGCCTGTTCGGTGGCGTGTTTCTGATGCCGCTGGCGTATTGGCTCGGTGCAAAAATTTCAAAGAGACCGCCCAAGGAAGTCTTTGATGTGTTTACCCCCTGCATGGTCTTTACGGTCATGTGCGCCCGGGTCAACTGCATTTTGTCCGGCTGCTGCCGCGGTCTTCCGATTCCGGGGACAAACGGGATGCGCTTCCCAACGCGTGAGGCGGAGATCGTGTTTTACCTGATCCTGCTTGCCGTCTTGTGTCCACGAATTTGGAAAGAACGGCTGCAAGGACGCGCTTACCCGGTCTACATGATATGCTATGGAGCATTTCGGTTTATTATCGAATTTTTTCGTGAGTCGGATATTTCCGGCCTGTTCCATCGGGCACATCTGTGGGCACTCATTACATTATTACTCGGCGTAAGCATTTACGCTGAAATGAAAACCTCAAAATCTAAACCGAGAAGGAGAAAACAATCATGATCCAACGAATATCCAAACGGTTCTTATCCCTACTGCTGGTGGCAGTTATGGTGCTGGCATTAGCGCCTGCCATTACGCTGCCTGCATTTGCGGCAACAAGCGGCACCGTGACAGGTCTTAGTGATTCCAACATTGGCCTGGGATTTACCGGCACAGCAGACAATGCGTGGAGTGCCAGCGGCACGCAGATCATCGGTAAGGCTCGGTCTACGTCTGGGTCATGCGGCGGTAGCAGTAACTATCGTTCTACGCTGACCATCACCAACAACAAGACCACAAAGGCGACGCTGTCCTTTGACTATACCGTCGTGGTAAGCGATGGTACGATCCTGGTGAACAACATCACGACCACCACAGCCGGCAGCTTCAGCAAGGAGCTTGCAGCTGGCGGCACCGTTGAGGTGGAGATCGAATCTGGCAGCACCAGTGCCGACACCAAGATCACCATGACCAACGTGAAGCTGGTGGCCGATGTGAGCGCCACCGTGACATTCCAGCCCGCCGAGAACGGCTCCTATACCGTGGACGGGAAGACCATCACCGAGGTGTACACCCACACCCAGAGCTCCATGACCGCCTATCAGGTAGCGGCGACCCCGGCGGAGGGCTACCGTTTCAAGGGCTGGTACGATGTGGCCAGCGGAAAGTGCATCAGCACCGATGCCAAGACCGCCCTGAACTTTGACAGTAACCGTACCATCACGGCGCGATTCGTCAGCAAGGAGCTGGCGCTCTTTGAAACCGGCGGTCAGATATTTGACGACCTGAACGAGGCGATCGCGGAGGCGCAGAAAAACCTGCCTGCTACCATCACACTCGCCGAGAGCGGTAAGATCACGGGGAACTACACTATCCCCAGCAAGGTCACCCTGCTGATCCCCTTCGACGAGGCCAAGACCTGCTATACCAGTACCCCGACAGCCATCACCTCCGCCCCGGCCGCCACGCCCTTCCGGACGCTAACCATGGCGGCGGGCAGCTCCCTCACCCTTGCAAACGGGGCGGCCATCAGCATCGGCGGCCAGTATTATGCCGCCTCCGGCGGTCAGCAGGGCCGCATCGTCGGGCCTTATGGCTACATCAAAATGGAATCCGGCAGCGCCATCGACGTGCAGTCCGGCGCAAGCCTGTACGCATGGGGCTTCATCTCCGGCAGCGGCGCCGTCACCGTGGAGTCCGGCGGCTCCGTCTACGAATGGTACCAGATTCTGGACTTCCGCGGCGGCTCGGCGTCTTCTGAAATGGGCAACAGTGTGTTCCCCTTTAGCCAGTACGCCGTGCAGAATGTGGAGGTACCCCTGACCCTGCACGCCGGCGCCAGCGAGACGGTGTATACTGCGGTATACGCCATGAGGAAGATCAACCCCACCTCCATTCCCTTTATCGGTGACAAGGGTATGTTCAAGCTGACCTCCGGCAGTCTAACCAAGGCGTATGACGGCACCACCGACCGTATCATCTACACCATCGACGGAGTTGCGGAGGTTAACAGTCTGAACCTAAAGCTGGCAGGCATGAGTGTCAGCTCCAGCAGCTATGTTCTGCCGCTGACCAACAACATGACCATCAATTTGACCACCGGCAGCAAGCTGACCATCAACCAGACGGCGTCGCTGCTGCCCGGCGTACAGGCCAGCATCGCTGAGGGCGCCGAGCTGGTGGTGTCCAGCGGCAAGAGCATCTACATCTACGACGTGGATGAGTGGGGCGGCTACTGCGGCTCCGGTGACGCACAATACATGTCGGTAGTCGTTGCCCCCGGACGGACAGGTAAGCGTGCGCCTCTGGCGGATGTGAAGGTGGACGTCAACGGTACGCTGACCGCTATCGGCGGCATCTACACCACCGCAGGCGGCGCAGACATCTGCTCCAGCGCCGGTACCGGCGCCTACAACCAGCAGGGTACCCCCGGTACGGAGACCAAGACGTATCAGTATACCCAGAAGGGCAGTGTGACGGCACATGAGATCCCCATCACCGCCGCCAAGCTGCACAACGCCGACGGCACCTACACGGAAACTGCGAACGCAAGCGCTGGCGATACCATCAACTATGTCAGCGGTGTCTGGGGCGGCACGCCTTGCGCACATGAGAACACAGAACTTCGTAATGCCAAGGAAGCAACCTGCACCGAGCCCGGCTACACCGGCGACACCTACTGCAAGGATTGCGGCGAGAAAATAGGCACCGGCACGGCTATTCCCGCCAAGGGACATACCGAGGTCATCGACGAAGCTGTTGCAGCTACCTGCACCACACCCGGCAAGACTGAGGGTAAACACTGCTCCGTCTGCAATGAGATTCTTGTTGCACAGGAAGTTATCCCTGCCAAGGGGCATACGGAAGTAATCGACGAAGCTGTTGCAGCTACCTGCACCACACCCGGCAAGACCGAAGGCAAGCATTGCTCCGTCTGCAATGAGGTTCTCGTGGCACAGACAGAGATTCCCGCGAAGGGACACAGCTGGAACGAGGGCGTGATTACGACCGCACCGACCTGCAAAGACAAGGGCGTAAAGACCTTTACCTGCACGGTCTGCCATACGACCAAAACAGAAGAGGTTCCCGCAACGGGACACACCGAGGTCATTGACCCGGCAATCGCCGCCACCTGCACCACACCCGGCAAGACCGCGGGCAAGCACTGCTCCGTCTGCCACGAGATTCTTGTTGCTCAGGAAGTGATTCCCGCAACGGGGCACGAGGAGGAGGTTCGCAATGCGGTCGAAGCAACGCTTACGACACCCGGCTACTCCGGTGACAAATACTGCTCTGTCTGCAAGGAACTGATCGAGAAGGGCTCGGAGATTCCCAAGACCGGAGTCACTATCACTTGGAAGAACGAGAATGGTAGTATCCTGGGCACTGATACGATTATTAAGGGATCCGTTCCCCAATATACCGGCGAGGATCCGAAGAAGAACGAGAATAAGCACTACAGTTACGAGTTCAAGGGTTGGGATAAGGAGCTTGCAGCCGTAAGCGAAGATACCGTCTATACCGCGCAGTTCACTTCGGTCGGCAAGAACGGTCTGTGCCAGGAAGACAACGGCACGTATTGGTTGGAAAACGGTCGGCATGTACGGGACAAGGGCCTTACACAGGTGAAGGATGCGAACGGTCACAATCTGTACTACTACTTTGATGTGGACGGCAAGGCTGTGAAGAATGTGTTGCCGGATGGCGGTAAGGACTTCTGGATCCCTGCGGAAAAGACCAACGGGTTGTTGCCTGAGTGGGGGTACTACTTCGATGAAAACGGCGTGATTCCCCATGACGAGCAGTTCCAGAACGGCATTGTCGAGGAAGGCGGCGTCAAGTACTACTACATCGACGGTATCCGTGTTCACATGGGTATGTTCAAACTTGATGGCAGTTTCTATTACGCCAAGTCGGATGGCGCGCTGATCGTCAACCGGACCTACTATTGCGAACGGATGAGCGACAGCGGCCTCCCGGAGGGTACGTATAGCTTTGATGCAGACGGAAAGCTCAAGAACGGTATCGTTGCAGAGAACGACAGTCTGTACTACTACAAGGACGGCGTTCGCTACTACGCCGGTCTGATCGAGATCGACGGCAGCTATTACTACGTCAGGACGAGCGGCGAGGTGGTTCACGGTCGCAACTACTGGATCACCAAGACCAACGGACTGATGCCGGAGAAGAGCTATACCTTTGATGACAATGGAAGAATGACTGTTGATTGATATCTTAATCTGATGCGTCGTTCCTGCGCCGAGGGGAAAATATCTCCCTCGGTGCGGGGCGATGCCTGATAGGAAGTGAATTCGTGAAGGTTCTGCAAATCAACAGTGTGTATGGCGTTGGAAGCACCGGAAAAATAACGCAAGCGCTGCACACCGCGCTGCTTGCAGATGGCGCTGATTCTATTGTCCTGTATGGGCGCGGACCGGATGCGGATGCGCCTGGCGTCTACCGCCTTTGCCGTAATTTGTATGGAAGGGCGAACAGCCTGCTCTCGCGGCTCACCGGGCTCAGATACGGTGGCTGCAACCTTGCGACGGGCAAAGCCCTTCGCATTCTTTCAAAAGAACAACCGGATGTGGTGCATCTGCAATGCATCAACGGCAATTTCATAAATATTTACAGACTGATTTCCTGGTTGAAGGAGCATCAGATCCCTACTGTTATAACGTTGCATGCGGAATTCATGTATACAGCCAACTGTTCCCATGCCTTTGACTGTGAACGCTGGAAGAGCGGCTGTGGCAGGTGTCCACGACAGTATGCGGCAAGTAAAAGCCTGCTGTTTGATCGCACACATGCGAGTTTCCTCAGAATGCAGCGTGCTTTTTCCGGATTTGATACCAACCTGCGCATCGTATCTGTTTCGCCTTGGCTGATGGAACGTGCCAAAAGCTCCCCGATTTTTGCTGACAATAGCCATTGTGTCATTCTGAACGGTATTGATACCGAGATCTTCCGCCCATGCAGAGCAGAAGATCTGAAGGAACTGCACAATGTTTCTCATAAAAGGGTAATCTTCCATGCCACTGCCATGTTCAGCGATGAAAAGGAAGATCCCAAAGGCGGCTGGTATGTGTTGCGGCTCGCGGAAGAAATGCCGGACGCCGTTTTCATTGTGGCTGGGAAGCACCGGCTGCACGGTAGTCTTCCCGCAAATGTTATCCTGCTGGGAGAGATCCGCGACCAGTTGCTTCTCGCACGCTATTATAGCCTTGCCGATCTGACGGTACTGACAAGCAAGCGTGAAACTTTCTCTTTGATTTGCGCGGAGAGCCTTTGTTGCGGAACTCCGGTGGCTGGCTTCTGTGCCGGTGCGCCGGAACAGATATCCATCCCGCAGTACAGCCGCTTTGTTCCGAACGGAGATCTGGATGCCTTACGGGAATGCATCGGGCAGATGCTTGCGATCCCGTATGACGGGCGGCAGATTGCGCAGGCGGCGCATAAGCTCTATGCAAAAGAGACTATGATTCATAAATACAAGGCACTCTATCAGGAGGTTCTATGCGGCGAGCAAAGATAGTGCTGTTGCGCCTGGATTATCTGCTCGGAACGGCAATCATTATCTGTCAGATACTATATATACGCCAAATGGTAAGCATTCTCTTCTATCTCAGCTTTTTGGTTTCTATCGCACTGTGGATTTGTACAACGACAGAATCATTGGACAGGCTGGATCGTTTGACTATCGCAATTATCATGCTGGCGCTTATCCATGTTGCCATCAACGCAGCCATTACTGATGCGGTTTTTTCTTTTGAGTACCTGAAGAAATACATCATGTTTTGCTGCAGCATGGTTTTTCTTTCGGCAATCCGGCGAATTTCGTTGGATCGGGGGACATTTCGCTTTCTGGAGGTTCTTTTTCTCATTGTCGGGATCTTCATGCTGTTCATGTTTTTCTTCCGAAATCAGCAGATGCACCTGCTCAATGGCAGATATACACGTTACCTTACCTTCCGCTTTAACAATCCGAATCTGACAGCGCTGTTTCTTGCCTGTATGACGATGTTCCTTGAGGTTGCCGCTTTTCAGGAAAGACGCATTCCCATGAAAATACTGCTGTATGCTGTGGCTGCCGCCGAGCTTGTGTTTCTTTTTCTGACAAAGTCCAGAAATGCGCTTTTGGCAGTAGGTCTTTTCACAATTGTTGCGATTTGGTTCCTTCTGCGAAGGAGGCGTATCGCTTTTCGGAAGGGCGTGCTTGGACTGGTAGCAGTTTTCCCCATCCTGTTCTCGATTGCGTACCTGTTTTTTATCGACAACGCCGACTCTGTGAAACTGCTTTCCTTCTTTGCCGGTGAGGGAAAGCTATTGAATTCCAGAAGTAAAGTCTGGAAAGCCGCCTTTCAGGCATTCGAGTCCTCCCCTGTATTCGGAGCCTACTATCAGATTAGCGGCGGAACCGGGCTGTCCCAGATGCACAACACGCACGTGGATATTTTGACTTCCTATGGGTTGTCCGTTCTGGTTTTGGTATGCGTATACCTTTATTTGCTCATGAGGGACAGTCAGATGAAAGTAAAGCCTTCGGCATCAAGCACCCCCTTGCTCGGCTTCATTTGCGCGCTTTTTCTCGGGGTCGGCGAGGCGGCATTGTTTTCCGGCGGATTGAGTGTATATCTTTTCTTCGGAATTTTCCTGGCGATGACAGATAAAGGCAAAGAAACAGACGAAGAACGAAGAACGGAGGCTTCCCGTGCGCGTAGCTTTTCTCAGTAACTACTTCAATCACCACCAGAAACCTGTGTCTGACGCTTTGATGTCCGGCACTGCGCAGTATACCTTTATTTCCACGCAGAAATTGGATGTCGAGCGCAAGGCTCTTGGATGGACCTCAGATACAGATGTCCCGTATGTCTGCACCGCAGACGGGACGGCGGAGTATGCTGTTCTGCGTCAAAGTGACGTGGTCATTGTCGGCTCTGCGCCCGAAGCGCTGGCGCAATGGGCGGCCCGGAGATGCAAACTGCTCTTCCGTTACTCCGAGCGTCCGCTGAAGGACGGGAATCCGCCGGCAAAGTTCCTGCCGCGTTTTCTCAAATGGCATTATCACAATCCGCCGTGGCGGAAGACCTATATGCTCTGCGCCAGTGCTTTTACGGCGGGAGATTACGCGAAATTCGGGCTTTTTCGCGGGCGATGCTATAAATGGGGCTATTTCCCGGAGACGGTACGGTATCCGGATGTGAACGCGCTGATCGACCGCAAGGAAAAGGCGACCATCCTGTGGTGCGGACGCTATCTGGACTGGAAGCACCCGGATGATGTGATTGAGGTCGCAAGACGGCTCCGAGACGCGGGCTGCTGCTTCCGGATCGAGATGATCGGCTCCGGCGAAATGGAGCCGCGGCTCAGGCAGTTGGCGTCGGAAGCGGGGCTTTTGGATACAAGCATACAGTTCCTCGGCGCCATGTCCCCGGAGGATGTGCGCCAACACATGGAAAAGGCGGGCATCTACCTGTTTACCAGTGACCGGCAGGAGGGCTGGGGCGCTGTTCTGAACGAGGCTATGAACAGCGGCTGTGCGGTCGTTGCCGGCGATGCGGCAGGGGCAACGCCCTTCCTTGTACAGGACGGCGCAAACGGAAGCGTGTATCATAGCGGCGATGTGCAGGAGTTGTACGAAAAGGTGCGGCGGTTGCTGGATGATCCGTCCACGCAACGCGCATTCGGATCATCCGCCTACCGGACCATCACCGGACTATGGAATGCGGAGACTGCCGCGGAGCGCTTTTTGCAGCTGTCGCAGGCACTGCTGGACGGGCGTGACGCGACAAAGCTGTTTGCGGACGGTCCCTGTAGCCCGGCGAGCCTGTTGCGGGAAGATTGGTACAGGAAATGAAGCTGAGATCTATCAAAAAACGGATTGTGCTCCACATGGTCAACCATACTTTGGCGGGGACGCGTTTCTTTGCCGCCAAAAGGCGCCTTCTGCGCTCCATCGGCTATGAGATCGGCGACAATACCAAGATCGTCGGGCCCATTCATAACACCGGAACGCTCTGCATCGGCGCGGATTGCTGGGTCGGATGCAACCTGACAGTCTCCGGAAACGGGACGGTCACGATCGGCGACAACTGTGACATTGCCCCGGACGTCACCTTTCTGACAGGCGGACACCGGATCGGGAGTCACGCCCGGCGCGCGGGCGAGGGGGAGACATACCGCATTTCCGTAGGCAACGGTGTTTGGATCGGCGCGCACGCGACTGTTTTGAACAATACCGGCATCGGGGACGGAAGCGTCATTGCCGCCTGCGCCTGCGTTCGCAGGGACGTGCCGGCAGACACGATGGTCGCCGGCGTCCCTGCCAGAGTGATAAAGGAGCTTGAGGATCTTGCTACAGACGCTCAGAAAGAATAAAGTCGTCAAAAACGCGGGCTGGATTATAGCCGGCAAGGTGGCAAACAAACTGCTGGCTTTTGTGGTCGGTGTTTTTGCGGCGCGCTACCTGGGACCTGGCAATTACGGCCTGATCAATTACGCGGCGGCGTATGCGACCTTTTTTGCCTCCCTCTGCACGCTTGGCATCAACAGCATCCTCGTCAAAAACTTCGTGGATCATCCGGAGCAGGAAGGCGAAACAATCGGAACAACCCTGCTTCTGCGGGCTGTTTCCAGCCTGTTCTCGGCTTTGGCTATCGTCGGCATCGTAAGCGTTGTGGACAAGGGGGAGCCGCTGACCGTTGCGGTCGTGGCACTGTACAGCATCGGACTTGTCTTCCAGGTATTTGATACGCTGAATTATTGGTTCCAGTCCCGGCTTCAGTCCAAATATTCTGCCATTGCCGAGCTGGTGTCGTATGCGGCGATGTCTGCGTACAAGATTATTCTGCTGGCGCTCGGAAAAAGCGTGGAGTGGTTCGCCGTTGCAAGCGCGCTGGATTACATCGTGCTGGCGGTATTTTTGCTGATTGCCTATTTCCGGAACGGTGGGGTGCGGTTTTGTTGCTCCTTGAAAAAGGCAAGGGAACTCCTGCAAAGCAGTTACAGCTTTATTATCGCCGGTCTGATGGTGTCTGTTTACGCCTGCACGGACAAGCTGATGCTCAAGCAGATGCTCGGGGCTGATGCCGTCGGGCACTACTCTCTTGCCTCAACGGTCAGCGTTTCGTGGGCTTTTTTACTCTCGGCGGTCATTGATTCGCTTTACCCCGAGATCGTGCAGAGCTTCCGAAAGGATCGCCTGCGCTACGAAAGGAAGAACCGACAGCTCTACGCAATCGTTATATATGCGTCCCTGTTCATATCCGCTCTGATATGCCTTATTGCAAAGCCCTTTGTTGTGACTCTGTACGGGGAGAAATACCTGGCGGCTGTCATGCCGTTGCGCATTGTGGTCTGGTACACGGCGTTCTCCTATCTCGGTGTTGCCAGAAACGCATGGATGGTGTGCGAGAATCAGCAGAAGTACCTCAAGTATCTGTACATCAGCGCCGCCGCGCTCAACGTTGTGCTGAACCTTGCCCTGATCCCCCTGTGGGGCGCGTCCGGGGCTGCCGCGGCATCCCTGATTACGCAGGTATCCACCACGATCCTGCTTCCGGCGCTGATCCGCCCACTGCGTCCGAACGCAAAACTGATGCTGGATGCCGTTCTCTTGCGCGGCGTACTGCCGGGGAAATCAAGGGAACGCTGACCGGGGCAGCGGCACCGCTTCGGCGCCCGCAAGCAACCGGCGTTTTCAAAAAATAATCACACAGAGGAGTAAGACCAGATGATATCCTTCCAGAATCAAACGCTCCTGATTACCGGCGGGACAGGCTCCTTCGGGAACGCCGTTCTGCGCCGCTTTCTGATCACCGACATTGCGGAGATCCGCATCCTCTCGCGGGATGAGAAGAAGCAGGACGATATGCGGCATACATATCAGACCACCATGCCGGAGTATGCGGAGAAAATCCGGTTCTACATAGGCGATGTGCGGGATTATACCTCGATTGTAAACGCGTTCCGCGGCGTGGACTACGTGTTTCACGCCGCCGCGCTCAAGCAGGTGCCCTCCTGCGAGTTCTACCCCATGGAGGCGGTCAAGACCAACGTGGTCGGCTCGGACAATGTCATCTCTGCCTGCGTTGCCAACCATGTGCGGAAGGCAATCTTCCTGTCCACCGACAAGGCAGCCTACCCGATCAACGCCATGGGTATGACCAAAGCCGTTATGGAGAAGAATGTGATTGCCCGCTCCCGGCAGATGCTGGCAGGGGATCCCGTTCTGTGCCTGACGCGGTACGGCAATGTCATGGCGTCCCGCGGTTCGGTTATTCCCCTGTTCTGCGACCAGATTGACGAGGGAAAGCCCCTGACCGTCACGAACCCGGATATGACCCGCTTCATGATGACGTTGGAGGATGCCGTTGACCTTGTTCTCTACGCCTTTGAGCACGGCGAGCAGGGTGACCTGTTCGTGCAGAAAGCCCCTGCCGTGACCATCGGGACATTGGCGCGGGCAGTGCTGGAGCTGAAGCATGCGGATCTGGGCATAACGACCATCGGGACGCGGCACGGCGAGAAGCTCTTTGAGGTGCTGGTGACGGCAGAGGAGATGCTTCGTGCGGAGGATCTGCCCGGGTTCTTCCGCATTCCGGCGGACAACCGGAACCTGAACTATGACAACTATTTCAGCAAGGGAAATCCGGAACTCGGCAGGATCGGGGCGTACACCTCCCACAATACCAGCCGGCTGTGTGTGGAGGAAATGAAGCAATTACTGCTGAAGCTCAGGCTGTTCGGAGGTTCCTGCTGATGAACATTCTGATAACAGGTGCGCGCGGATTCGTGGGGAAGAATCTGACGGAGGCGCTCAAAGCTATCCGCGACGGTAAGGATCGCACCCATCCGGAACTGGAAATCCGGGATATCTGCGGGTACGATACCGACAACACGCCGGAGCAGCTTGCCGATTTCTGCAAAACAGCGGATTTTGTGTTCCATCTCGCGGGCGTGAACCGCCCGAAAACGGCAGAGGAATACCTCCCCGGCAACACCGGCTCACTGGAAACACTGCTGACCGCCCTGAAGCAGGCAGGCAACCGCTGTCCCGTGATGCTGGCAAGCTCGGCGCAGGCGTCGCTTGTCGGGCATTACGCAGGCAGTGCGTATGGCAAAGCCAAGCGCGCCTGCGAGGAGCG
>ENA-ORMR01001803-ORMR01001803.1-human-gut-metagenome-genome-assembly--contig:-NODE-1803-length-15135-cov-3.372016_pt1 | contig 15135 bp, 15 predicted proteins | sample MGYA00242107_ERZ509003 | MGnify/ENA primary metagenome ERZ509003 (study PRJEB26280, sample SAMEA2338699) | human gut metagenome | biome: human gut; feature: human-associated habitat; material: faeces... | reverse complement strand
AGTTACATTTGAAGATGTTTTTGATGGATTGCAAATCCTTCCTTCAAGAGATGAAACAGAAGTTAAGTTCATTGATATTTTAGATAAACAAAAAGAGCTTATGGAGTTTGCATTAGCAAACCATAGCAAAGTCATGCAAATTCGTTTTGATCTTCACTATCCTTCTGACGGTTCTATTCTTCCTTCCTCTAATGACATATCTGTTTTTAGTTATAACTTTTCACGGAGATTGAGGCGAAAGGTTATAGCAACACATAAAGTTGATCCATTCTACCTTTACTTATTTGGATTAATGCAAATGCCATAAAGAATAAATTTACTATTTTAGGAAAAACTATTTAAAAAAATGATAGATCATGGTATAATAAACGATGCTAAATTGATGAATGGAGGTTTTAATAATAATGATAGAAAAAAGAAAAGTTGTATTAGTAGGGACTGGATTTGTAGGGATGAGTATGGCATACTCATTATTAAACCAAGGAGGAATTAATGAACTTGTGTTAATAGATGTGATGAAAGAAAAAGCTATAGGAGAAGCAATGGATTTAGCTCATGGTATTCCTTGTGCTCCAGCAAGAATAGATATAAAAGCAGGAGAATATGATGAATGCAAAAATGCAGATATTGTAGTAATTACAGCAGGACTTGCACAAAAACCAGGTCAAACTAGATTAGATTTAGCAAAAGCAAATGCTAAAATTATGAAAGATATTACTGAAAGTGTTGTTAAAAGTGGATTTGATGGGATTTTTGTAATTGCAAGTAATCCAGTAGATTTAATGACATATGTAGTACAAAAAGTATCTGGATTTCCAAAAAATAAAGTAATTGGTTCTGGAACAGTTTTAGATACAGCAAGACTTAGATATTTATTAGGAGAATATTTGCAAGTATGTAGTAAAAATGTACATGCATATATAATGGGAGAACATGGAGATTCTTCATTTGTTCCATGGTCACATAGTTATGTAGGATGCAAGAGTTTAACACATATATTAGAACAAAAAAATGAGAATTTAAGTGTATTAGATAAAATTTATACAGATGTTAGACAAGCAGCATATGAAATTATTGATAGAAAAAAGGCAACATATTATGGAATAGGACTTGGATTGACTAAAATAATAAAAGCTATTTTAAATAATGAGAATGAAATCTTAACAGTATCAACTTATTTAGATGGGGAATATAATCAAAAAGGAATATATATAGGAGTACCAGCAATTATTAATCATCAAGGTGTAAAAGAAATATTACAATTAAATTTAGCAGATAACGAAAAAGAAAAATTAGATAGTAGTTGTAATGTATTAAGAAATATGCTTAAAGAAATTGAAGAAGAAATTTAATTCTAGTATATAGTAAATAGAAAGTTTTTAGCTGACTTTCCAATTATAAAAATATAGAAAAGAATGATTATGTTTAAATACTGTAACAATTAATCATTCTTTTTATGTATTTTTATAAATATATTAACCATTACACTAGTATGTACTTTTAAGAGAACTATAAATAGATGTAATAGAACAAAAATTTTGTTTTTTTATTTAGAATTTAATAGATTTAATAAAAAATATATGTTATAATGCAAAAGATAAAGGAAGGATAAAAGTATGTTAAGAGAATTTAGAGAATCTGATATTGATAAAATAATGAAAATTTGGAGAGATGGGAATTTTAAAGCACATAATTTTATACCAAATAAATATTGGTCAGATAATTACATAAAAGTTCAAAATGAATATTTAAGAAATTCAGATACATGGGTATATACTGAAAATGAAGAATTGCAAGCATTTATTAGTATAATGCAAGATGGTTATATAGGAGCACTTTTTGTAATTCCAGAAATACAAAGAGATGGAATTGGAACAATGCTAATGAACCATTGTAAGAATTTATATGAAAGATTATACTTAAATGTTTATGAAAAAAACGTTGGAGCAACAATGTTTTATAAAGCTATGGGATTTAAGAAAATAAGAGTACAAATAGATGAAGCAACTCAAGAAAAGGAATATATAATGGAATGGAGTAAAAGCGATAAGGATAAAGTTAGTGTTGTATATTTTGACAATAGTTTTAATGAAGAATTAGTTAAAAAATATGTAAATGATGATATTTTAGAATTAAATTGTATACAAGTCTATTCAGGAAATCAGGTAGAAAGCATAAATAATATAGATATTAGAAGTTTATTTATAAAATCACCATCTAGGATGATAGTAAAAGACCATATTTCACTAATCACAGCATTTAGTAAGGCTTTTAGAAACAAAAAAGCAATACTTTATATAAACAATAGCAATAATTATGATATGTTAGAAAACTTATTAAAAGATTTCATAAAAGTTAAGAAAATAAATTTATTAGTAGTACTGCAAAAACCATTTTTAATAGAAGGCAATAAAAAAATAAAGCAATCTGAAATATTAGAACAAAAATATAATATGTTTCCAATATATAAATGTAATTATGATAAAAAAGGTGAAAAATTGTCTTTTAAAGATGCTTTTTATAAACGAGATGAAGAATGTTTAAAAGAAATTAAAGAAATATGTAAAAATTTTAATGACTTCAGAAATACAAATAAACAAAAATATGAAAGCATGTAAGCTAGAAAATACATTTAAATACATTTTTGTAATATAAATTTTATTTGTAGGATATAAAAACAATTATAAAAATACTAATACAAAATAAAAATAGAAGTTAAACAACTATTGAGGCAAATTATATGCAATTACAGTTATATGTATTAATAAAGAAAAATTCAAGGAAATAGGATTGGTTTTTTAGATATGTATTATATTTATATATTAAGATGTATAGATAATTCCTTATATACAGGAATTACGACAGACCTAAACCGCAGAATGAAAGAGCACTTTGAAAAAACAGATAAATGTGCTAAATATACACGTTATCATTCTGCATATAAATTAGAAATAGCTTGGAAAACAAATACTAAAGCTCTAGCCTCTAAATTAGAATATCATATAAAAAAAGATTTAAATAAATCACAAAAGGAAAAGTTATTGAAAAATCCAGAAAATATAAATTTATTTTTTGATGAAAAAATAGATTGTGAAGAATTTGAAGTTGTAACCCAAAAGGAACGGAGAATTTGGGGCACAATAAAAATTGTTATAGTTTGATTAATTAAAATCTGACCCAAATTCTCTATTCCTTTTGGGTTACCTTTGGAGGAATTAAAGTGAAAAAAGAAGAAATACAAAAACAAATGGAATACATAGAAAAAGTAAATAAAATAAATGCAGGAAAAGTTCTTAACTATTACATATTAACAATGGGATGTCAGTTAAATGAAAATGACTCTGAGAAAATTTGTGGAATGATAGAAAATATGGGATATTCTAAAACAGAAGATTTAAAAAATGCAGACCTTATACTTTTTAATACCTGTTGTGTTAGAGAAAATGCTGAAGACAAGCTTTTTGGCAAATTAGGGGAAGCAAAAAAAGTTAAAGAAAAAAGAGGAACAATTATTGCAATTGGTGGTTGTATGATGCAAGAAAAACATATACAAGATAAACTAAAAAAGAGTTATCCATTTTTTGATATTATTTTTGGAACTCATACTATTCATAAATTTCCAGAAGACGTATATAGAGTAATGCAAAATGAAAAACAAATTCAAGATATTTTAGATATAGATGGAGAAATAATAGAAGGACTTCCTATAAAAAGAAATGATAATATAAAGGCATCTGTTACTATTATGAATGGGTGTAACAATTTTTGTAGTTATTGTATAGTTCCATATGTACGTGGTAGAGAAAGAAGCAGAAGCCCAGAAGATATTATTAACGAGATAGAAAATCTGGCAAAAGTCGGATATAAAGAAATAACTCTTTTAGGTCAAAATGTAAACTCATATAAAGGTAATGGGAACTTAGGTATATATAAATTTTCAGATTTATTAAAAGCAGTAAATAAAATACCAGGAATAGAAAGAATTAGATTTGTTTCACCACATCCAAAAGACTTTACAGATGATGTAATAGAAGCAATAGCTCTTAGCGACAAAGTATGCAAAATAATACATTTACCATTACAATCTGGAAGCACTAAAGTTTTAAAAGTAATGAATAGAAAATATACAAAAGAACAATACTTAAGTTTAGTAGAAAAAATGAAAAATAAAATACCAGGACTTAAGCTTTCAACAGATATTATTGTAGGTTTTCCAGGTGAGACAGAAGCGGAGTTTGAAGATACTTTAGATGTTGTAAAAAAAGTCTGTTTTGAGCAAGTATTTATGTTCATATATTCAAGAAGAGTAGGCACTCCAGGAGACAAGATGGAAAATCAAATACCTGAAGAAATAAAACATAAAAGATTTGATAAACTAAAAGCTTTAGTAGAAAGTCAAATTGAAGAAAATAATAAAGAATATGTTGGAACAATTCAAAAAGTATTAATAGAAGGAAAAAGCAAAACAAATGATAAAGTATTAACAGGAAGAACAGATACTAATAAAGTGGTTAATATTGAGGGTAATGAAAACTTGATTGGAAGTATAGTTGATGTTAAAATTGTATCTGAGCATATGTGGTATTTGAAAGGTAAAATAGTATAAAAATAGGTGAATAGAGAAATATAAGAAAGATGGGGCAGAAATATGAGTTGTTCAATAATTGAATTAAAAAAACAGATATTATCAGGGCAGACAAGTTTGAGACAATTAAGCAAACAAACAGGAATAGATAAAGATTTACTAAAAGATAAGATTATAAAAGTATGTAGTGATGAAGAATTAAAACAAATCATGATTATTCTGAAAGACAATAAGGCTAATAGTAGTACTATATATTTAGAAGGAAATGTGAAGGAAGCTGTTATAAGAATATTAAAAGGAGAAATATCTGTAAGACAAGCAAGTAAAGACTATAATATAGATAGAGAAACTTTGATGAGAAAAACAGAAGAGTTAGCTAATGCTTCACCAGAATATGTAAAATATTATATACAATACAAAGCTAAAAGAGGAGATTATTCAGGAATAAATTTTAGAAGCTTAATTATTGAAATGATAGAAAATGGTATGTCACAAACAGCAATTGCTAAAGAATACGATATTCCTGTTAGAACAATGTCAAGAGAATTACAAAAATTAGAAAAAAGTGATGATAAAAGAGATATAAAATTGTTTGATATTGCTAAGATATATGCTGAGAAAATGATTAGACATGAAGAATTAAGTGATTATGAACAACGTTTATATGGAAGCATTATAGAAGAACTTAAGCAAGATACTAAGTTTACAACAATTAATATAGAATCAAATGAAGAAAAAAGAAATAAACAATTACAAGATTTTAAATCAAAAGTGCAAGAACTAAGAGAAAAAGGCATGACTAATGGACAAATAGCAAAAAAGTTAGGAGTAGGTGTTAGTACCATAAGAAGACGAATGCTTGAAGTGACTTCAAAAGAGAATTTACAAAATATGCAGAATGTTACAAGAACAGAAAAATAATAAAGAAAAGATAGGAGGAAAATATGGCAGAATATTCACCAATGATGCAACATTATTTAGATACAAAAAATAAATATAAAGATTGTATTTTATTTTATCGTTTAGGCGATTTTTATGAAATGTTTTTTGAAGATGCAATTACAACATCTAGAGAACTAGAACTTACATTAACAGGGAAGGATTGTGGTAAGGAAGAAAGAGCACCAATGTGTGGAATTCCTTTTCATGCTGCAGAAAATTATATTGCTAAGCTTATAGGTAAAGGATATAAAGTAGCTATTTGTGAGCAAATAGAAGACCCAAAGCAAGCAAAAGGAATTGTAAAAAGAGAAGTTATAAGAGTTGTAACACCTGGTACAGTTATAGAATCTAACCTACTAGAAGAAAAGAAAAATAACTATATAATGTCTATATATAAAACTGGAATATATTTTGGAATAGCAGTTTGTGACATATCTACAGGTGATTTTTATGCATCAGAAATTAAAGGTACTAACAATTTTGCAAAATTATTAGATGAAATTTCAAGATATTCACCAGCAGAAATTGTTGTAAATGAAATGATGTATTCATCAATAGATGAGATTAATAAAATAAAAGAAAGATTTGATGTTTACATTTCAAAAACAAATGAAGAGTCTTTTTCTGAAGATACTAAAAATTTAAAAATGGAATATTTAGTTTTAGATGATAATGGTTCTGTATTAGAAAATATAGAGGACAAGTTATCTATATTACCTACAAATGCATTACTTACATATTTAAAAGATACACAAAAAACAAAACTGGACCATATAAATAAAATTATTATATATAAAACAACTAAATATATGGCACTTGATATTAATGCAAGAAGAAATTTAGAATTAACAGAAAAAATGAGAGATAAATCTAAGAAAGGAACTCTTCTTTGGGTATTAGATAAAACATCAACATCTATGGGAGGAAGACTTTTAAGAAGATGGATTAATGATCCTTTAGTAGATGTTAATGAAATTAATAAAAGATTAGAAGCGGTAAAGGAATTAAAAGAAAATATCATTTTAAAAGGTGATATTATAGAATCTTTAAAAAAGGTATATGATATAGAAAGGTTATCTGGAAAAATTGCATATGGAAATGCAAATGGAAGAGATTTAATATCTTTAAAGAATTCTGCAAAACAATTACCAACAATAAAAAATATTTTAATTCAAGCAAATTCTAAATTATTAAAGGAACTACAAGAAGAATTAGATACATTAGAAGATATTTATAAGCTTATAGAAACAGCTATTGTTGATGAACCACCAATATCTGTAAAAGAAGGAGATTTAATAAAATTAGGCTATAATGAAGAAATAGATAAATTAAAAACTGCTACAACTGAAGGAAAAAATTGGATTATAGCATTAGAAGCAGAGGAAAGAGAAAAAACAGGAATTAAAGGTCTAAAAGTAGGATTTAACAAAGTATTTGGATATTTTATAGAAGTTACAAAATCAAATTTATCTCGGGGTACCAGATAGATTTATAAGAAAACAAACTTTAGCAAATTGTGAAAGATATATAACAGAAGAGCTAAAAAACCTAGAAAATCAGATACTTGGAGCAGAAGAAAAAGTGGTAAAATTAGAATATAATGCATTTACAGAAATAAGAGAAAAAATAGAAAATCAAATTCAAAGACTTCAAAAATCTGCAGGAGCAATATCTACACTAGATGTTCTATGTTCTTTTGCAACAGTAGCCGAAGATTTTAATTATTGCTTGCCAAAGGTTTCAGAAAATGGAAGTATAAATATAAAAGATGGCCGTCATCCTGTTATAGAAAAAATGTTACCTACAGGAAGTTTTGTACAAAATGATACATATTTAGATGGAGAAGAAAATCGTTTGGCAATTATAACAGGTCCTAATATGGCTGGTAAATCTACATACATGAGGCAAGTTGCATTAATAGTATTAATGGCACAAATCGGAAGTTTTGTACCTGCAAGTTATGCTGAAATTGGTGTTGTAGATAAAATATTTACAAGAGTTGGTGCATCAGATGATTTAAGTATGGGACAAAGTACATTTATGGTAGAAATGATGGAAGTTGCATCAATTTTAAAAGAAGCAAGTAAAAATAGTTTAGTAATTTTAGATGAAATAGGAAGAGGAACTTCTACATATGATGGACTTTCAATTGCTTGGGCAGTAGCAGAATATATAGCAGATAAAGAAAAATGTGGAGCAAAAACACTATTTGCAACACATTACCATGAACTAACAGAATTGGAAGATAAACTAGAAGGTGTAAAAAATTATTCTATTGCTGTAAAAGAAAAAGGTGAAGACATTATTTTCTTAAGGAAAATAGTAGAAGGAGGAACAGATGAAAGCTATGGTGTTCATGTAGCACGATTAGCTGGAGTTCCACAAAATGTAACAAAAAGAGCAAATGAAATATTAAGGAACTTAGAAAGAAAGAGCATAATGAGAGATAAGGTTAAAGAAAAGGAAGATAAGAAACAAGTTACTGGTCAATTTGATATGTTTAATTATAAAATAGCTGAAATTGCTCATGAAATAGATAAAATTGATTTAAATCGGATTAACACCAATAGAAGCATTAAATACATTAATGAGAATAAAAGAGAAGATGGGTTAAAAAATTTCTAATGATTACATAATAAAAACGAAACAATGACAAAAAACAAGTTGAATGTAATAAATATAGTAAAAAGATAGTGAGGGAACTATAGTATATAGAACCCTCTTTTCACTTGTAAAAGATTAAATATAATTATTGCATACTAGCATCCAAACATACAAATTAGTACACATAATATATATAAATATTTTAAAAGTTATTATAGATTAAATCAAATTATATGGTATATGTTGTGAATTATGTAGAACTGTGTTACAATATAGTTATAATTATTTTTTTAAGGAGATGTAGATAATGGAAAAAAACTACAATGTTTGTGCACGGTCTAAAAGGAATGGAATAATATTCTATTCTCAAAAATGCTCTTTATTTGGCTAAGAGACATTTCGAGATGAATCTGGAAAAATCCAAACAAGAATAGTGTTTGACAATTATAAGGATTATTTAAAAGATAAAAGCCAAAAGAAGAATCTACATAGCAAGTATGTAGCACTTATTTTCAATATAATGCTACTTACTATTTGTTTGTTATCAGAAAATATTTGGTTTATTATTGCAGCAGGTCAATTTTCTTTATTTGTATCATTTGAGCTTTTTGAATTTATAGAGAATTCTTATCAAAGGAAATCAAAGAAAGGAAATGCTAAATCTATTGCAAGATATCATTCTGCAGAGCATATGGTGATAAATTGCTATGAAAAGCTAAAACGAATACCAACATTTGAAGAAGTAAAAAAAGCTTCACGTTTTCATAAGAGATGTGAAAGTAGTGCAAATATTAATAATATTGTTATGAACTTATTATTAAGTTTATCAACTGCATTTGTTGCAAATTGGAGCATTATTTTTGATTTATCATTATGCATTCATATTTTAATATTTAGATTGTTTGCAGATAAAAAAGGATGGCTTCGATTCTTGCAAGTATTTGTTATAGCAAAACCTTCTGATGAAGATATTGAATTGGCAATAGAATGCATTAAAAACTATGAAAAAATGGAAGAAGATTTAATTGAGATATTTAATACGTCACATAACTGCATATTTATATCATTTTAAGAGCAAATCTCCTAAAACAATATTACAAGTGTAAAGAGCAGAAATACAAAATTAAAGTTTTGTATTTCTTTTTTTTATATAAAATTAACAACAAAATTATTAAATATATATTTAATAACAAGCAATTATAATTTTCATACTATAAAATTCAAACTGTTAAAGTTGTTTTTTGACAAAAAATTTTCATATTTATAAAAATTTCTTTTAAATGAATTAACTTTATGATAATATTAATGTAACAATTTGATAGGTAAGATCTATTAATAAATTTTATTAAAAAGTGATATAAGTACATAAACAGTATTTTTATTATAACAATAAAGATAACAAAGGAGGAAAAATGCAAAAAGTCCTTTATGAAAGAAAAAATAGAAAAATACAAGATAGTATAGAATATATATTAAATGCAGATAAAAAAGAATTTAATGAAATACTTAAAGTTTTAAGAAATCCAAAAGGAGTTTTAGATTTTTTATACAAAGAAGAAAAAGATAATCCAGATATGACACAGGAAATGTTCGAAATTTCTTTTTTTCTAAGAGGTTTATCTAAAATTGACACAAGTCAAATTGGTATGGAACAAAAAAATCGAATACAAATATTGCAGACATGCAGAACTAAGGATATTTTAGAAAAAATAATTGGCAAAGAATATAAATTAAACAAAAAAGAAGTAGCAGAGATTTTTAGTGTATTAGAAGGAAATGAATCATTGTCTGAACTTACAGATAGAAAAAAGCAAGAAAATAAACATAAAGTAAAATTAAAAAGTATATTTTCGTTCTTAAAATCAAGAAAAAACAAAGCACTACCAGAAGGGGAAAACTCTATAGAAGAATATTATTTCGGAATAATGGAAAGAATAATTTATGGAGATTATAATCTTCAGTTTTTTTTACAAAAACATAATAGCTATGCTGAAGTATTTAATTTAATTAAAGATAGAAGGATGGCTGAAAAAGACATAAAAAGAAATTCAGTTGTAATAGGAAAAGAAGATGAACCTGATTGGAAAATTAATGATGAACTAAAAAAATATGTATATAAGGATATGCCTGAAGATTTAAGTTCAGAAGAAAAGGCAGTATGGATATATATGAAATTGTGTGAGACTCTTCAATATGATGATAGTAGAATTTTTGAAGACAAGGATAATAAGATTAATATTAATTTATTAGAAAATGTAAAACCAAAATCTAAAGTAATATGTTTCGATTTTGCTAGACTATATGCTAAATTTATAAACTCTATGCAAGATGACAATATAGAAGCTAAAGTAGTAGGTGGAAAAGAACATTTTTTTGTAGAAGTAGTTAGCAAAGATATTATTATGTCTGCAGAAGCCACAGGTATTATTGCAAATACTAATGAATTTTTTAAAGTAAAAATGGGGGTACCAATAGAAGGAATACATGCATCATATGATCCAAAAGGAATTGTACAAGAATTAATAAAAAAATTTACTCCAATTATTTATAAAGATGTACATACAATTAAAAACTACATAGATATGCTTGATACTATAAGAGCAGAAGAAACAGAAAAAGATACTAAAACAGAAGAAAGTGAATTATATAATAAGCTAACATCTTTAGAAAAAACAATGCAAGAAAATAATGTAAGTGGTACAGAAGCAATTATGGGAACAAGAACTTTTGCCAAGTTAGGATTTTTTGGAGATAATATTGAAAATGTATGGATTAAAAAGAAAGCGCAAAATAGAGAAGATGGAATAAAATATAAAAGTTGTATTGTTGTTGGTAAAGGAGATAATGACCAATTTTGCATATTAGATAGTGAATGTATGAAAGTATTACAAATGAATAGAGAAGATTTGTTAGAAAGATTCAAAAATGGAGAGTACAGTTATAAAGATACCAATCATGTTATTAAAGCATTAAAAAGCGATTTATCAATTTCAGAAGAAACAACCAACCAAAGAGAGGAGAATATAGAAAAATGATTACTATAAATGATTTAAGACTTATGAATGATACATTAATTAATTACTATAAAGATTATGAACCTCAAAACGAAAAGAAGCTATTAAAACATAGAATAATTCGAGAGATATTGAAAACTGAAAAGTGCTTTAATAAAATGAGCAAGGAAGATGCAATAAAAATATTAAAAGATATTGGAATTTCAGAGTCTAATATGGACTCTACATATAATGATATAATTAAATAAAGAAAGTTTAGATTTATTTAGCGTATTTTTGAAGGAATAAAAAATCTAAATGTCATAAAAATAAATATGACAGTAATTATAAAATTTACACCCTACTAACTGTAAGTATTAGTAGGGTGTAAAAAAATCATAAGTTATTTTCATATAAATCTTCTATATAAACATTTTTTTCTTCATTATTATCTATAAAACCTACTTTAGCAACATTACTCTCAAGTTCTTGAATCCAAACAGGACGTTCATTATAATAAACATCATGTAATTCTTTATTTTTTAAAATTTCAAGAATTCTTTCACTATTCATATAATATACCTCCAATAATTATCATATTAATAATAGTATATACAAGATTAGGAAAAATATGTAACTTTTTTTTAGTATCAAATAGACCTAATGAATATCCTTGACTAAAGATAAATAAAGTTATAAAATAGTCACCAAGACAAATGAGGAGGTAATTTATGCAAATTATATATGAAGAACATATAATTGATGTAAAAAAAGGAACAAAAATAATAGACTTGTTAAAAGATGAAATAGCAAAATCAAGAAATAAAGTGATAGCTTGTCGTTTTAATAATGAAGTTAAATCACTTAATTATGAAATAAATTCAGATGGAAAAATAGAATTAATAGACCTTACTAATAAAGATGGAATGAGAATTTATAGAAGGGGGCTAATTTATGTTATAGGAAAAGCCTTTTATGAAACATATCCAGAGGCACTTCTTACTATTAATTTTCAATTATCAAATAGCCTGCTTTGTGAAGTAGCAAATATGCAAGTTACAAAAGAAATGATTGCAAAAGTAGATGAAAAAGTAAAAGAAATAATTAAAAGAGATGCTAAAATTACAAAAGTATCAATGACAAAAGAAGAAGCAGAAGATTTTTATGAGAAAAATCATACTTTAAAAGGTAGATTACAAGTAGATATAAAAGACAAAAAAGAAATTATGCTATATTATTGTGAAGACTACTATAATTACTTCTATGGTGTTATGCCAATATCTACAGGAGTTACTGATATATATGAAATTTTAGAATATGATGGTAGATTTTTAGTTCGTTATCCAAGCAAAAAGGCACCAGATAGGTTACCAGAATTTAAAGAAAACAAGAAGTTACTTGCGACACTAGATGATTATGAAGAAGTACATAAAACATTAAATGTACATACATTATACAAGTTAAATAAAATTGTAAAAGAAAATAAAATAAAAGATTACATTTTATTAGATGAAGCTCTTCACGAAAAGAAAATGGCACAAATAGCAGATGACATTGTAAAAAGAGAAAAAGTAAAAGTTGTATTAATTGCAGGACCATCATCTTCAGGAAAAACTACTTTTGCTAAAAGATTAGGACTTCAATTAAGATTAAATGGATTAAAACCAGTTACAATATCTGTAGATAATTATTTTGTAGAAAGAACATTAAATCCTAAAGATGAATTTGGAAATTATGATTTTGAGTGTCTAGAAGCAATTGATATAAAGTTGTTTAATGACCATATACTTAGATTATTAAAAGGAGAAGAAATACAAGTTCCAACATTTGACTTTGAACATGGAATTAAAGTTTATAAAGGAAACACAATGAAATTAAATGATGACCAAATTCTAGTAATAGAAGGTATACATTGTTTAAATGATAAACTTACACCTCTAATACCAAAAGAGCAAAAGTATAAAGTATATATCAGTGCTTTAACAGTTTTAAATATTGATTATTACAATAGAATATCTACAACAGATACGAGGTTAATAAGAAGAATTGTAAGAGATAATCAGTTTAGAAGTTATTCTGCACTTCACACTCTTAAAATGTGGGATTCTGTAAATCGTGGAGAAGAAAAAAATATTTTTCCATATCAAGAAGAAGCAGATAGTATGTTTAATTCTTCTTTAATATATGAACTTGCAGTATTAAAAGATTATGCTATGCCATTATTAGAAAAGATAGATAAATCACATCCAGAGTATTCAGAAGCTAAAAGATTGTATAGAATGCTTGGATATTTTGAATCAATACCAGGAGAATATGTACCACAAAATTCATTACTTAGAGAATTTATTGGTGGAAGCATTTTTGAAGAATAGTTTGTAAAGAGTTCAAAATTTATACATTTAACAAGAAGTAAGAGGATTGGGTTTTGTATGCATATTGATGAGGTAAAAGATGTGTATTCAATGTCCCATTGTAAAAGAATTATTATTGAAAGGTAAATAAAATGTTAAGTAATTTTACAAAAATTGATGAAGAATTTATATGTGAAAATTGTGGCAGGCATGTTTCGAAATTAGGGTATACATGTAGAAACCACTGTCCATATTGCTTGCATTCTAAACATGTAGATGTTAATCCTGGTGATAGAGCAGAAAGTTGTCATGGAACATTAGAGCCAATAGGACTAGAGATTGATTCTAAAAAAGGATATGTAATTATTTTTAAATGCAAAAAATGTGGCATGATTAGAAAAAATAAAGCAGCAAAAGATGATGATATGGATTTGATAATAAAACTTAGTGCGAAACATTAGTAAAATAAATGTTATGTTCATGACTTTGGACATTGAGAGATAACGTTACCGCCTAGCAAGAGTTAGATATATATTTTTTTAACCAATCTTGAAGAGTGGCAGGCGAATAGTAGGAATTAGGTTTATACCACGCAGTATATAGGAGATAAAGGTTAAACTTTAGTGCTATATGCGATTGGTTAAAAAAATATATATCTAACTCTTGTTAGGCTAGTATGTGCTTTTAAGCAGGTTGTAAGTAGTAATAGATATTTTGATTAAAGATAATATGTAGAAGTAATATTAAATAAGTTAATTTAGTTATGTATAAATTGAAAAATAAAAGGGGATAATAAAACTAAAAGAGGTGAATACATATGCAAGGAGAAAGTATAGGAATGGAAAAAAGACTTATAAGAATTCCAAAGTATACATTAGGAGAAGAGTTAATTAGTGCGATATCACATGGAATTGGTGCAGGGCTTGGAATTGTTGCACTTGTTCTTTGCATAGTAAAGTCTGCAATACATCATAATCCATATGCTATTGTAAGTTCATGCTTATATGGAAGTACTCTAATTATTTTGTATTTAATTTCAACATTATATCATAGTTTTAAACCAAGTATTGGAGCTAAAAGAATATTTAGAATATTTGATCATTGTAGTATATTTTTACTTATATTTGGGACATATGCACCATTTACATTAGTTACACTAAATGGAACAGTTCGGATGGGTAATTTTTTCTATAATATTGGCTACAGCTGTACTTGGTATAGTATTAAATTCTATAAATTTAGAAAAATATAAAAAGATATCAATGGCTTGTTATATAATTATGGGATGGATGATTGTGTTTGCTTTTAAGCCAATGTGTAGAATGTTAGATTTAAATGGAATAGTTTTATTAGTTACAGGAGGAATTGTGTATACTATTGGTGCTGTGATATATGGATTAGGGAAAAAAGTTAAATATATGCATTCATTGTGGCGCTTTTTTGTATTGGGTGGTAGTATATTACATTTTTTGTGTATTTATTTATATGTTGTATAAAATTAGTATATAATAATATATTAGATTTTTTGAATGGACTATTGGCAATATCCATTAACTATTAGTATGCTGGTATGTGCTTTTAGATAAACTGTGAAAGTAGTTAATGTTCAGAATATAAATATTTTTATTGTTACAATCAATTTTAAGATATTCAAATAAAA
>ENA-ORMR01001798-ORMR01001798.1-human-gut-metagenome-genome-assembly--contig:-NODE-1798-length-15158-cov-3.463219_pt1 | contig 15158 bp, 15 predicted proteins | sample MGYA00242107_ERZ509003 | MGnify/ENA primary metagenome ERZ509003 (study PRJEB26280, sample SAMEA2338699) | human gut metagenome | biome: human gut; feature: human-associated habitat; material: faeces... | reverse complement strand
AGAAGCGGATCAAGCGTTGAAATAACCTCCGGTCTTGAAGTCGGCGACGAAATCATTATCAGATAACGCCCGATAAAAGACAATCAGTAAAAGAAATTGGAGGAAAAGCAATGCTCACTTTATTGTTCAGAAAAATGCGCAATACCAAGTGGATGGTCATTTGTCTCCTGATCGGATTCATCATGGCAACCGCTATGACGAGTACGATTCCGATATATATGCACGCTTCTTTGCAAAGAATGTTAATCAAGGATATGCAGGCATATCAGGAAGAGAACAATGAGTATCCCGGAGTGTACAGCGTTTCAAAAACCCTTGTAAGCGGTACAAACGCCGCAAAGCAGCGCACCGCCGTAAACAACGTTTACGCAACGGCGGCAAACCGCTTTAATAACCTGTTGGTACCGTTTTTGTCCTATAAATGCTACACGTCAGACGCTTATCTGTATGTTTCGAGCATCGAATCGGAGCAGCCGGCAATGCTGAAGCTCGGCGGCATGACCGACATAGAGCAGCACATAAAGATTACCAAGGGCAGAATGTTCAACCCCGGCAAGCAAGAGGGCGGAGTTTACGAGGTTATCTGTCCCGAAATAGCCTTGCAGCTTTCGCAGGTTGTTTTAGACGAGGTTTACGAGGTTAAAAACATTTTAAACCGCGACAGCACGGAGACGGTTAAAATCAAGCCGGTAGGAACCTTCAGCGTTTCAGACCCCACCGATACATACTGGTCAGAAGGTATGGCGGATTATTCCAACACCTTCTTTGCCGACTTCAACACCTTAACCGGCGTTTCGGACAGCGTTCCTTTGGAGGACGTTATCATAATGACCGGCGTTGTAAACCTCAACTCGGTTGAGTGCCGCTTTATCATCGACTATCAGAACATGGACATGAACGTTATCGAACACGTTCAGAACAGCTTTGAAAGTCAGGCGGAAGCATATAAGGAGGAAAATTGCAGCTTTGAGGTTCCCGCGCAGGAGATACTCAAATCCTACGCCGAAAAGGCTTCCTCGCTCCGCTATATCCTTCTTATGCTGGATATACCTGTAGTTCTTATGCTGATATTCTATCTGTTCATGGTATCTCAGCTCAATATCGAGTCGGAGAAGAACGAGATTGCAATGCTCAAGTCGCGCGGCGCTTCGTCGTGGCAGATAATCAGAATTTATGCTTATGAGACACTTATCCTCGGTGCTGCGGCTGCCCTTATAGGTCCGTTTGTGGGCTTGGGACTTTGCAATATCTTAGGCGTTTCAAACGGCTTCTTAGAGTTTGTAAACCGTCCCGCACTTCATGCAAAGCTTTCGCTTACGGCGTTCTTATACGCTTTCCTGGCAGTAATTGTGTTCTTTATTGCAACCATCGTTCCTGTTGTTCCGGCTTCAAGAATTACCATCGTCGGACACAAGCAGTCGAAGGCACGCAAGCAGGCTAAGCCCTTCTGGCAGAAGACATATCTCGACTTTATTATGACAATCGTGCCGGTGGCATGGCTGCTTTGGCACAACCATCAGGAAGAGGTACTCATTTCTCAGGGACTTACCAACACCTCTGCAACCATGAACCCGCTGATGTTTGCGGCTTCAACCCTGTTCATCCTCGGTGCGGGTCTTATCTGCGTAAGAATATACCCATATTTCATAAGGCTGATATACCTTATCGGACGCAAAAAGTGGTCGCCCGCGGCATATATATCCTTAAATAACATAGGCAGAAGCTCCACCGGCAGAGAAAAGTTTATCATGATATTCCTGATTCTCACGGTTGCACTGGGAATATTCTCCGCCAACACCGCGCGAGCAATAAATCGCAACACCGAGGAAAGAATAAGATATAACCTCGGCGCAGACGTTGTTATGGAGGAGCTGTGGAAATACGCCAGAGTTACAAAGGCGGAAGACGGCGAAAGCATCACCGAGGCTCAGTACTTCGAGCCCGACTTCACCGTTTATGAAGACCTTGCCGGCGTTGAAACCGTAACCCCTGTTTTCAAGAGAGACGCTGTTCAGCTGAGATACAACGAAAAGACCCAGACCGACGTTCAGGTTATGACCATTGTTCCCGAAAAGTTTGCCAAGGTCTGCTGGTTCAGAAACGGTCTTCTGCCGGTTCACATCAACTACTACATCAACGCGCTGAGCGAATGTCTGGACGGCGCGATAATATCCCAGTCCTATCAGGATAAAACAGGGCTTAAGCTGGGCGATATTGTTCAGGTTAAGTGGGGAAAGAATGAATGGTTTGAAACAACCGTTGTTGCGGTTGTAGACTACTGGCCGAGCTTCAACCCGTATGAAAAGAACTCGCAGGGCGATTACAGAGACTTTATTATCCTCAACTTCGACTATGTAAGCGTTCAGACGATATTAGAGCCTTATCAGGTATGGATGTCGATGGAGGACGGTGCTTCGGTTTCCGACTTCTATCAGTCCATCCGCGACGCGGGAATCATCGCAACACGGCTTGATGTTGCTTCGCAGCTGGTAACGTCATCAAAGACCGACGCTACATTGCAGGGCGTAAACGGCGCATTAACGCTGGGATTCATTGTAATAATGGCAGTCTGCTTTATAGGCTTCCTGATTTACTGGATACTCTCCATCAAGGGCAGAACGCTTCAGTTCGGAATCCTTCGGGCAATGGGTATGTCGTTCAGAGAAATCATTGCAATGATAATCTATGAGCAGATACTTGTTTCGGGCGTGTCTATCTTCCTGTCAATTATAATAGGAGGCATAGCCTCGGATCTGTTCGTTCCGCTGTTCCAGGTGCTCTACAACGTCACCGATCAGGTTCCGCCGTTTGTAGTGGTATCTCAAAGAAGCGACTATATCAAGCTTTACTGCATAGTGCTTGTAATGCTGATGGTAGGATTTATCGTTATTGCACGACTGATAAAGGCTATCAACGTTAACAAGGCATTAAAGCTTGGCGAGGATTAATAATAACAGGGAAACGTCCAACTTCGGGCGTTTCCCTGAACATACTTTGAAAGAAGGCTTATTATATGAATAAAAAGCTTTATAAATCCCGCAATAATCAGGTGATCTGCGGAGTGTGCGGCGGGTTTGCGGAGTTCTTTAACATCGACCCCACAATTATCAGAATCATCTGGGCGATACTTATCTGCTGCTTCGGAGCGGGACTTTTGGCGTATATCGTCTGCGCGATAATTATGCCGCAGGCACCGCTGGAGTTTTAATATTTGCATAGCCTGCTTTATAGGCTGGTGAACCTTAATGAGAGATGAATATGATATAGATTCCCTGAATCCAAGGAAAAGCCCATATTCGGGGAAAAGTACCAAGCTTAGTCTAAAGCGAAAGCAAAAGCTTGGGCACAAAATTGCTTTTGACGGATTTATCAATCTTTTCTTTCCCGACTGCGTAAAGATTAAAACCACTTGTAACAATAAAATCAGCGCCATACCGAGCAAATACTCGGTATGGTGCTGTTTGTTTTATTACTCGTAAATCTTCCTACCCTTATCGTCGGGAGTCTCTGTCAGCCGCCAGAAGTAGGTATTTATCCTGTCCCGCCACTCCTTGGCGTGTTCAGCTTGGAAGCTCATGCGCTTAACAACGCGCTCGTAGACGCTGTCTTCAACTCTGCCTTTAAGCTCCTTCCAAAGCTCAAGCATATCGGCAGCCTGCTGCGTACCCTCAAAATGGTCGTCGTAGATGCGCTGAATCAGGGTCTTGCCGTTTTTCATGATGTGATCAAACCGCACCCTGTGGAAGAATAAAAGCAGCTCTTCAGGGCAGGTTTCTATTTCGTTGTACATGGATTTCAGCGGCTCGGGGTATTGAGCGGCATAGCCTGTTCCGCGAGTTGAACGGTCGCGTCCGATTGCCGAGTGAGATGCACGGTGATAGGTTCCCCAACGGTCGTACTCGTAGCCGTCAACGTTGGGACCGAAGTGATAGCCGGGGTTTACCATCCAGCCGATTCCTAAAGGTGCTGTGTACTTTTCGTAGGCGGAATAGCTCATCATCAGGATTTTGGCAACGTTTTCAAGCACCTTTTCGTCATCGCCGAAGGTAAGACGCGCCCACTCTGCGGCTATTTCCTCGCTTGTAAGCTCGGGGTCGAAGGCAAGACGAGCAAAGCCGTATAGATTTGCCGCCGCTAAGTCGTGACCTGTCCAGTTGGGGTCGTTTCCGGTGTTCATGACGGCTGTCATGCCGAAGTTAGGGCAGGAGGAATTTTTTCCTGCGGCTATATCCTTTACAAGCGGATTCTTTTCGCCGTTGCAGGTGTTAAAGTCCAGAACCTCTTTAAATTCCGGCATGAGATAGCATACATGCCGCTGCTGACCGGTGTATTCCTGAGCTATCTGAAATTCAAGCATGATATTTGTGTGCTTAAGCCCGCCGAAGAGGGGGTGAACAGGCTCTCTTACCTGGAAATCGACGGGACCGTTTTTGATTTGCAGTATAACGTTGTCGTCGAATTTTCCGTCAAGACCGATAAAGTTAATGTAGCTTTGGGCGGCGCGGTCGGTTGTGTTGTCCCGCCAGTCCTGTTGGCAGTTGTAAACAAAGCACCGCCAGATGATAAGTCCGCCGTATGGCTTGACAGCGCGTGCAAGCATATTTGCACCGTCGGCGTGGGTTCTGCCATAAGCAAAGGGTCCGAACTCGCCCTCGGAATCCGCTTTTACAAGGAATCCGCCGAAGTTGGGGATATCCTTATAAATTGACGCGCAAACATTCTCCCACCAGCTTATAACGGCAGGGTCGCAGGGGTCGGCGGTTTCAAGTCTGCCCACTCTTACAGGCGAGGCAAAATTCAGCGAAAGAAACAGCTTTATGCCATATGCCGAGAAGATTTCTGCAAGAGCTATCAGCTCTTCGCGGTGCTTGTCTGAAATCAGGAATGGAGCCTCGCCGCGGACGTTTACGTTGTTAATTGCAACGGCGTTCATGCCGACCGACGCGAGTATTCGCGCATAATCGCGCGTGCGCTGATTTATTACAATGCGGTTGTTTTCAAAGAAGAAGCTGTTGCCCGAATATCCGCGCTCGATGCTGCCGTCCATATTGTCCCAGTGATCAGCCATTCGCAGGGGCATGGCAGGGGACTTTTCATAGGTGAAATCACGGTCGAGCTCGCTTGTGCGCATAAGCCTTAAAAGCTCAAACACGCCGTATGCAAGACCCTTGTGACCGCCCGAGCGAACCGAAAACGTTCCGCCGTCCTTTATAACCTTGTAGCCCTCCGGAGCTATATCCGGATCAAAGGCAAGCCTTAAGCGGTAATCGGTGTCTATTCCGAAGGTGACCGGCTTAACTCCCGTAATAGCAGTGAGTGCGGTTTCCAGCTCGTCAAAAATGCTTGAAATTATCGGTCCCTTCTCGGAGTTGATGATGGAAAAGACCTTTCCTTCAAGCTTACTCACCGGCTTATAGTCGAGCCAAAGCTTAGTGTAATCCATGATTTTCATCCTTTCGCTGAATATTTTAATTTTTCAATAGTAACTCCCTGATAACCTTAGCCCCGCCGAAAACATACATTTCCTCCGGATTTATCGGCATATACGCCTGCGAGTAGGCTAAATACTCGTCAGCCGGCTCGAAAAACGCCGGATAGCCGTTTGAAAGCTTTGATATGATATCGCTTCCGAGACGGCTTGAAAGCTCCGAATCCATGCAAACGCCTACTCCCAAAATGTTTTCGCCCGAAAGACAGCAGTTTTTAAACAGCCGCGATAGCATTTCCGATGCGCTTGCGATTATCTGTTTGCCTGACTCCGAATCGCTTATTGACAGAGTCTCCTTTTCAAGAGTCCTGCCGTCTAAGGTTATAATGCCAGCGCTGATTACTCCGCGGCATAAGCCTATTCCAACTGCAAAGCGGCGGGGGATGTCTATTCCAAAAAGTGGGCCGCCCCTGCCGCTTGCCAAGCTGTGCCTTCCTGTCTTTAAAAGTATGCCTTCACTTATAAGCCTGCGGCATTCTTCGCTGACAGCCGAGGGAGAAGCTGTGCACTTTTTTGCAAGCTCTGCCTGAGAGCAGGGACCGTCATGTAGAATTGCGCTTAGTATTTTTGTTCTTACTTTCATCTTCATTGTCCTGAACGCGTTTTATTTCAAACCAGAAGGTAGAGCCTGCGCCGACCTCGCTCGAAACTCCGAAGCGGTATTTGTGAAGCTCTAATATCTCCTTTACGATGGACAGCCCCAGACCTGTTCCCACAACGTCGCGCTTGGTGCGTTCGTCGCGGTAGTAGCGGTCGAAAATCAGCGGGAGCTTTTCCTTTTCGATTCCAACGCCGAAGTCACGCACCTCGATTCTCACAGCCGAGGGCGAGTTTACCTGCCGCACGATGATTCTGCGCGAGTCTCCCGAATAGTTGACTGCGTTGTTTATAAAGTTATATATTACCTGCTGAAGCTTTTCTATATCGCCGTAAAGGGTGACGTCCTCGTCGGTCTCTAAAATAAATTCAAAGCCCTTTTGCTCGGAAAGGACCTGATATTTCGCCATAACGTCTTTAAGGAACTGATGACAGCTGAATTTCGTCTTTGTTATGGCTATATTGCCGCTTTGAAGCTTTGAAAGCTCCATCAGGCTGCTTACAAGCACCGAAAGCCTGTCCGCTTCGTCGATAATGACCTTTAAGTGCTCGTTCCGCTTTTCGGGATTGTCCCCCGAAAGGTCGCGAATCATTTCGGCGTATGCTTTTATCATGGTAAGCGGGGTGCGAAGGTCGTGGCTGACGTTTGCAATAAGCTCGTTTCTGAGCTTATCGACCTTCGAGATTTCGGTGGCGGCATAGTTCAGCGTGTCTGCCAGCTCGTTGATTTCAAGATAAGAGCCCTTTTCAAAGCGGGTGGAATAGTCCCCCGATGCAAGCTTGTTGGCAGACGCTGTGATATGCGTAAATGGCACCGAAAGACGGTTGGATAGCAGCATTGTTATAAACAGCGCGATAAAGAAGGTAGTCAGTGTTATGAAAATAAACTGCTCCTTGATTATTTCAACCGTCGAATCCACCGGTTCGAGCGAGGCGTTTATGAATATAAGATACCCCGGACTTGCTTTTCCGCTGATTTTCGGCGAGCTTAACACGCTTCCGAACAAAAGCTCGGTAGTGCCGAAGCGCTGGTTTTGTGAGACCTTTAATATCTGAGAATCCGCGCTTTTTATCAGCTCGTTGCGGTATTCAAACAGCAAAAGATTGCTTCGCTCGTCGGAAAGTATCGACTTTCCGCCCATGTAGTCTGCCTTGGTGATGGTGTTGCCGCTCCAGTCGGTGATGGCTATTGTCATGCCGTTCTGGTAGGCGATATTCTCAACAAGCTCCTCCACCGAATCCATCGACTCGGGGTCGAATGCAACCGAGATTTTAAGGCAGGACGAGATAATCTTGCGTCGCTTTGAAAGCTCGTAGTACTTGTCCAGCGTTACAACCTGAAAGAACCATATAAGGATAAGAATAACTGCGGTGAACACCGAAAAGTAAAGCCAGATGGTGGAACGCAGGGTGGGGGCGGATTCGGGGCGGAGCCCTTTTTTATCCCTTGATGTTATCAAACTTGTATCCCATTCCTCTCAAGGTAACTATAAGATCCCTGTAAGGACCCAAGCTGTTTCTGAGCATTTTTATGTGGGTGTCTACCGTTCTGTCGTCGCCGTAGAAGTCGAATCCCCAGACCTCTTCTAAAAGCTTTTCGCGGGACATGGCAATGTTCATGTTTCTTGCCAAGTAGAAAAGGATATCGTATTCCTTGGGGGTCATCTGAACCTTTTTGCCGTCGATGGTGACCTCGCGCGCGGCGAAGTTGATTTCAAGCCCTTTGTATCTTATAACATCCTCCGTTTCGGGAGCCTTGCGGCGGTTTACAACAACCTTTATCCTTGCCATAAGCTCCTTGGGGGAGAACGGCTTTACAACGTAATCGTCTATGCCTACCTCAAAGCCGAAAAGCTTGTCGTATTCCTCACCCCTTGCCGAAAGCATTATAACCGGAACGCTCGACAGCTTTTTAATCTCCTTGCAGGCAGAGTAACCGTCCAGTCGGGGCATCATTATATCCATAACTATGCAATCGAAGCCGGATTTGTCCATTTTAACCTTTTCAATAGCCTGCATACCGTCTGCGGCTTCCTCAACCTCGTAGCCTTCAAAAAGGGCGTATTCTTTAACTACCTCGCGGATTTTATCCTCGTCGTCAACAATTAACAGTCTGGGCATTTGCATCTTCCTTTCAATTTGTTTATGTACATATATGTCAGCCGCGCCAAATCCGCATACCGACAGCGTATACAATACTTCATCCTACAGTATATCAGATAATTGTGTCGAAATTATGAAGTTTTACGGAGTTTTTTATGTTTTGCGCAAGGATTTTTATTTCTTCCGCTTGTTATTCACTCTGTATTATGCTACAATAGTGGTATTGTTTGATTAGAGCGAAAGGAATGTCTTAAAAATGTCAGATAACCGCAACGAAAAGGTCTGTGAAATACATAAAAAATGCTCCGGCTGTCAGCTGATGAATCTTGAATATCCCGAACAGCTTAAGTATAAGCAGTCAAAGGTGATAAAGCTTTTGGGAAGATACGGTTATGTAGATGAGATTATCGGCATGGCACAGCCCTTGCGCTACCGCAACAAGTCGACAAGGGCTTTCAGGCTGAGATACCCCAACAAGCGAATCATATCGGGGATATATCAGTCCACAACCGGCGCGGTGGTTCCGACTGACGACTGCCTGCTTGAAGACAGGCTTTCGGGGCAGATAATAAAGGATCTGCGCAGGCTGATGCCCAAATACAAGGCGCTGCCCTACGACGAGATATCCCACAGGGGAAGCATTAAGTTTGCAACCGTCCGCAAGGCGGCGAAAACAGGGGAGTATATGCTTACCATCGCGACAGCTTCGCCGATTTTCCCGAAGGGCGCAGAGCTTGCTAAAGAGCTTGTGTCGCTCCACTCCGAAATAAAAACGGTTGTGCAGAACATTGCGGGAACCGACGGCAAAATCCTGTTGGGAGAGCACGAAAAGCCGCTTTTCGGAAACGGCAGGATAACAGATGAGCTGATGGGTCTTAAATTTCTGATATCCTCAAAGTCGTTTTATCAGGTAAACCCGGTTCAGACCGAAAAGCTCTATTCGCTGGCAGTGGAGATGGCAAAGCTTAAAAAGAGCGACCGCGTTTTAGACTGCTACTGCGGCATAGGCACCATCGGGCTGATAGCCTCAAAGCACTGCGGTGAGGTTATAGGCGTGGAGTCCAACTCCGCCGCAGTAAAGGACGCCATCAAAAACGCTCGCCTTAACAAAATTACAAACGCGCAGTTTGTCAGCATGGACACCAGCGAGTTTTTGTGCGAGATGTTAAGTGCGGGCGAGTCCGCAGACGCTGCGTTTTTAGACCCTGCAAGGGCGGGCTGCGATAAAAAGGCTCTTGATTCGCTTGTTAAGCTTTCGCCGGAAAGGATAGTTTATGTTTCCTGCAATCCCGAAACTCAGGCAAGGGATCTGGGCGTACTGGTTAAGGCGGGGTACAAGGTTAAAAGGATTCAGCCGGTGGATATGTTTCCGTTTACAGGGCATGTGGAGTGTATCGTGTTGATGTCAAAGCTCTCATGAATCGGTCTGATTATAGATTAATAGAGCATCGCGCGGGGATGTCAAATAGGCAAAGAAAGGAATGAAATATTGTGAAAACAATAAATCCCACATCAGTAATTCAAAATGTACTTGCAGCCAATATGGGGCTTGATACATATTTGGCGATAATGAAAGCAGTTTGGAATACAGATGTTTCAATAGACGCTGATTTTCAGCGGACATTCAATGGCTATTACAAAGTACGGAGAAACGCCGAATGGCGGGGAAAATATTATAGATTATTTGAATCGGTGAAGGGCGATAGGCAGGTCACTTTTGAATTTATCATTGATGAGCTATACAGGCAGACCGGAAATATTGAAGCGTCATTTGCCAGTAAAATGCTGGCGACTGTCAGATCTGAAATGCCCATTTGGGATAAGTATGTTGTCGAAAACCTTGGGCTTAGCCTTCCGAAGCTGTCAGACCCTCAACGACTAAATAAAATAAAAGACCTTTATGGCAGCATTTGCAAATGGTATGATGTTTTTTTGAAAACTGAGAGTTCACATGAATGTCTTTGTATGTTTGATAGATTGTTGCCGGATTATACTTGGATTTCGCCGGTAAAAAAGATTGACTTTTATCTTTGGAGTATCAGGTAAGGTGCGGATGGATACTTTACATCGTCTGTGGAGCAAGAAAAATTAGAATTAAACGGAGAGAATAAAATGTCAAATTATATTATGGATTTGCGAAAAGAAGTTGGACACAGACCTTTATTGCAGGTAGGGGCGAGCGTAATTATCGAAGACGAATATGAACGTATTTTATTGCAGCTGAGGAGCGATAATCATTGCTGGGGATATGCGGGCGGCTCGGTTGAGCTTGACGAAGAGGTTGAAGAAGCGGCAAAACGAGAGTTATTCGAGGAAACGGGGCTGGTTGCGGAAGAATTAAATTTATTCGGGATTTTTTCGGGTATGGATTTGCACTATGTTTATCCAAACAGCGACGAAGTGTCGATTGTGGATATTGTATTTTTATGTAAGAAGTATTCGGGAGATTTGAAATGTCAGGAAGGCGAGGTTGATAAACTGCTGTTCTTTGATGCAGATAATCTGCCTGACAATATTTCTCCACCGAATCGCAAAGCTATTGAGAAATGGCTGATGTCTAAAGGCTAATTTGAATTTTGCGGAGGGATTTTTTATGAACACAATATGGTCAACATTCATACAAAGCACAGGAACGTTATACGACTCCCGAGCCTTAAGATTTGCCGATATGTTTAAAAGCAAATACACCGATGCGTTCGGAATCGCAGCAAAGCGGAAATATTAGAGATCGGCTGCGGTCCGGGAGCGCTTGCGCAGTCCTTGGCAAGATGGTATCCATCCGCTCGTATAGTCGGAATTGACAGAGATTCTAATTTTATAGATTTTGCAAAAAAGCTTAGCCCCGCAGATTGAATTTGCCGAGGGAGACGCCACACAGCTGCCATATGAAAGCAACTCGTTTGATGTGACGATTTCCAACACTGTCGCGGAGCATATCGAGCCGTCGGCGTTTTACGGTGAACAATACCGCGTTCTGAGAGAGGGCGGAGTTTGCATAGTTATGTCTGCCAGAAAAGGAGTCAATTTATCGGCGCACTGCATAAATGAAGAATCGGAATTGGAAAAGGAAATATGGAATCGGGTGGATAAATATTTCAGGGATATCAATGAAAAGTATGCCATATGCGCATATCCTCAAACCGAAATGGAACTGCCTTTGTGCATGGAGAAATTTGGCTTTAAGAATGTAACTACCGACTACATCACAATAAATCTCACTCCCGATAACCCCATTTATCCAAAGGAAATGGCTTATGCTATGATAAATGCCGACAGAAGGTGCGTGATAGATAATGCTGCAAGCTTGGCGCAGATCGACGCAGGTGTTGTGAGTGATCGCGAAATAAAGGAATTAATCGGAATAATCAATGCGAAGTATGACAAAAGAATTGAGCTGTATGACAACGGCATTAAGCAGTGGGACACTAATATGTCCGTAACTATGATTATGAGGGGAGTTAAGTAAGAATTTGATGTAGAACCCGAATTTCAGACCCACCGAATTTGGGGTTTTCAGAGAAAAAATATCAATATCAAGGTGATAACAACGAAATCAAAACACATTTCAATAATATTTGCGCTTTTGGCGGCTGCATTTTATGCCATAAACACTCCGCTTTCAAAGCTGCTTTTAAATAATGTCCCCGCAACGTTCATGGCGGCATTTTTATACCTCGGTGCGGGAGTCGGCGTTGGAATTATGTATCTGTTCCACTGGCATAACGAGGACAGGGCGGAGCGCCTTACAAAAAAGGATCTGCCATATACAATAGGAATGATTGTGCTTGACATCCTTGCGCCGATCTTTTTAATGCTCGGCATAAAATACGGTACAGCCGCAAACGCTTCTTTGCTCGGCAACTTTGAGATCGTGGCGACTACGCTTATTGCCTGTCTTGCTTTCAAGGAAGCCGTAAGCAAGCGGCTTTGGGCGGCTATCGGCATGATTACATTATCAAGCATACTTCTTTCGTTTGAAGGAGCGGGAAGCTTCCGGTTTTCCTACGGTTCAGTTCTGGTGCTTTTAGCGACCGCCTGCTGGGGATTGGAAAACAACTGTACCCGCAGCATCTCGGATAAAAGCACATATGAAATAGTTGTTCTTAAAGGAATCTTTTCGGGCGGAGGAGCTTTTGTGATTGCACTTATTTCCGGCGAAAAGCTTCCGGAGATACGCTATATTCTTCCGGCTATGCTGTTGGGATTTGTTGCATACGGCATGAGCATTTTCCTGTATATCCGCGCGCAGAGAGATTTGGGAGCGGCAAAAACCAGTGCATACTATGCCGTTGCGCCGTTTGTGGGAGCGTTTCTTTCCTTCGTGATTCTCGGCGAGAAGCTGACCGTGGTTTATTTCGCCGCTTTGATCATCATGATTGCCGGAACGGTGTTTGTTGTTAAGGATACCGTTGCGGGCAAAGAGTCGGGCTGATAACGCATTAAAAGGGGACTTTACATGAATATAAAACAAATAACCGACGACAATCAAAAGCTTAATATATCAAGAGAAATCTTGGAAGCTCTGCCGGAATGGTTCGGGATAGATTCCGCGCGTGAGGAATACATCCGCGAAAGCGCAGGAAAGCCGTTTTTCTGCGCCTTTGAGGATGACAATCCCATAGGCTTTTTGTACTTAAAGCAGACCGGAAAGGAAACCGTCGAGCTTGCGGTGATGGGAGTTGTCAAAGACCATCACAGAAAAGGCGTGGGAAGATCGCTTTTTGAAGAGGCAAGGCGCGAAGCTGTCCGGCTGGGATACTCATTTATTCAGGTAAAAACGGTGCAGATGGGAAGGTATAAGGAGTATGACGATACCAATTTGTTCTATCTGTCACTGGGATTCAAGGAATTAGAGGTCTTTCCGACGCTATGGGATGAATGGAATCCTTGTCAGATTTATATAATGTCGATAAGGTAGACCGACACTTTTATTCAATCACAGAAACTGATAGGAGGGTAATTTATGAACATTCCAATAGATATAACCCAAGTAACGCTGAAAACCGACCGTCTGCTTCTTCGCCCGTGGAGGATGTCCGACTTGGAGGACTTCTACGAATACGCCCGTGTTGACGGAGTGGGTCAGATGGCAGGATGGGCTCCGCACGAAAGCATTGATATATCCCGCGGGATTCTTGAAAGCTTTATCAGCGGAAAGAAGGTCTTTGCCTTGGAGCACGAGGGCAAGGTAATCGGCTCGCTGGGCATTGAAAAGTACGACGAGGCTGAATTTCCTGAGTTTTCAGGGCTTAAATGCCGCGAAATCGGCTATGTCCTTTCAAAAGACTACTGGGGCAATGGACTTATGCCCGAGGCTGTCGGCGAGGTTATACGATATCTGTTTGAGGATCTGGGGGCTGACGCTATCTTCTGCGGATATTTCGTAAGAAATCGTCAATCTGCCAGAGTTCAGGAAAAGTGCGGCTTTAAGCACTATTCCACCATAAAGTATCAGACCCGCATGGGAACCGTCGAGGATACGCAGGTCAACATTCTATACAGAAAGGACTGGGAAGATTCAAGAATATGATAAGAAAAGCAACAGTTGCGGACATCCCGCAGATAAATTCACTTTTAGAGCAGGTGCTGATGGTGCATTATAACATCCGCCCCGATTTGTTTAAGCCTAACACCAAAAAATACACCGATTCCGAGCTTACGGACATCATCAATGCCGACAACACCCCGATATTCGTCTGGACGGACGAACAGGATCTGGCGCGCGGCTACGCCTTCTGTCAGCTTAAAAGCACCATCGGGCAGGACAATACGCAGCCCTTCAAGTCGATATACATAGACGACATCTGCGTTGATGAGAGCTGGAGGGGCAGGCATATCGCTTCGTCGCTGTTTGAGCATGTCAAGGCGTATGCCAAGTCTATCGGATGCCACAATATCACCCTGAACGTATGGGAGGGCAACGCCGCCGCAAGGGCGTTTTACGAGAGGATGGGCATGGGAATCCAGAAAACTACCATGGAAACGGTGCTGGACTGATTAGCGGAATCATCACAAAAAGAAAGGAAGAATAAAACATGAAAATAGGAATGATAGTTGCGGTTATGGACGAGATAAACGCCATGCTGACCGAGATGGGCGAGCCTATAGAGACGATTACGGCAGACGGCTTTGATATCCGCAGATACAATGTGAGCGGGAATGATTTATACGTTGCCAAAAGCGGAGCGGGCGAGATTTACGCCTCCGCCGCCACTCAGCTTTTGATATCCAAATACGGTGCGGAGCTTATTGTAAACTTCGGAATATGCGGAGGGCTTACGCCCGAAATGTCGCTATGCCGCACCTGTGTTGTGGAAAAAACGGTTCATTATGATTACGACACCTCCGCAATAGACGGCACCGAGCAGGGCAGGTATTTAGACCTTCCGGATATATATATTCCCGCCGACCCAAAGCTGATTGAGCTTGCTGTCAGTGTTATGCCTCAGCTTGAAAGGGTTATATGCGCCTCGGCTGACAAGTTTGTTGCCGACCCCGATAAGAAGGCAGAGCTTCATGAAAAATTCGGGGCTTCTATTTGCGAGATGGAGTCTGCCGGAATACTTCTTACCGCAAACCGCTGCGGAGTGCCGGCGCTGCTTATCAAGGCTGTTTCGGACAGCGTATCCGGCGGTGCGGAGGAATTTGCTAAGATGGCTTGCGAGTCGGCAAGGGTGTGCGTAAGGACTATGATGGCGGTTATTGAGAGGATTTGAGGCAGAAAAGCTATAACTATATGTATAATATTATATGAATTATACTTATAGGAGTGAATTGAACTACTACTTTGTGCAGTAATGGACGCGCTTTGCGCGTCCATAGGGAAACCCCTTACGGTGGTTTCCCCACGAAAAAACAGTCCACCGGACTGTTTTGCCTTCCTCTCCTGCGCTTTGCTTGCGCTGGGGATTTCGCTCCCTGCGGGGAGACGGCGGCATATCATTTGTAATCGTCGTACTTTTGTTTGCCG
>ENA-ORMR01001797-ORMR01001797.1-human-gut-metagenome-genome-assembly--contig:-NODE-1797-length-15164-cov-4.299755_pt1 | contig 15164 bp, 14 predicted proteins | sample MGYA00242107_ERZ509003 | MGnify/ENA primary metagenome ERZ509003 (study PRJEB26280, sample SAMEA2338699) | human gut metagenome | biome: human gut; feature: human-associated habitat; material: faeces... | reverse complement strand
GTATGAAATACGAAATTAACGAAGGCGACGGAGCTTTCTACGGCCCGAAAATCGACTTTAAAGTTAAAGACGCAATCGGCAGAACATGGCAGTGCGCTACAATTCAGCTTGACTTCAATCTTCCTGAAAGATTTGACATCAAATATCAGGACAAAGACGGTCAGATGAAAACTCCGGTTATGCTTCACCGTGTAATTTTCGGTTCAATGGAGCGTTTCCACGGAATTCTAATCGAACATTACGCCGGCGCATTCCCGACATGGCTTGCACCGACTCAGGTTGCGATTGTTCCTATTAGCAACGAAAAACACGCTGATTTCGCTGAAAAAGTTTACAAAGAGATGCGCGCGGCTGGAATTCGTGTGAAACTTGATGACCGTTCTGAAAGCATGAATTACAAAATCCGCGAAAGCTTGCAGGATAAGAAAATTCCTTACGTTGTCGTAATCGGTGACAAGGAAATCGAAGCAAATTCCGTTGCGGTTCGTGCACGCGGAATCGGTCAGGTCGGAACAATGAAAGTTGATGAATTCATCGCTAAAATTGAGGCTGAAATTAAAGCCAGAAGTTCCGAATCTTTCGCAAAAGAACTTGTGAAAGCGTAAGTTAAATTTTACGAGTTTTGGAAAGTAGTTAAAAAGGCGCCGCTTGCGGCGCCTTTTGTTTATTGTTTTATCTGTTCCGCTGGCAGGTCAGCTGGCTTTTTCCCTGTTAAAAACGCGGTGCCAAGTCCGATTGCGCCAAGTGCAACGGCTCCGATGCCTGCCCATTTGCCGGCATTTTTCCAGTTCATTTCGCTGATAGTCTTTTTGATTGAGTTATAAAGTCTTTTGGTATTACCATTCGCATTAGCCGGTAAATCTTTTATTTTTTTGCCTGAAATATCTTTAATATATTTTTTATATTCTGTTAACTCTTCCTGATAGTATTCCATTAGCTCAGCAATAAATTTTTTTAGTTCATTAACAACTGTATTTTTGCCATTTTTGTTAATCTGGTTTTGAAAATAGTCTTTTAAAGATTCACCTTCTGATAATTTAAACTTAATGTCAATAAAATCTGATAATATGTTTTCTTTATACAATTTTACAATATCCTCTACAGAGATGTTATTGTCTATTTTGAGAGATTTTAATTCTTGTATTTTATTATTAAGGTATTCTCCGGTGGCCATTTCCATCTTCATTCTGCTTACTTTTTGTATTAGCTCATTGTTGTTTTTTGCATTAGAAGATGCTCTTAAAAGTTCTAACGTACTATTAGCATCTTCTTTTATTTTATCAGGTGTTAAATTTTTATCTTCATATTCTCCTTTACCAAACAATTCTACTAATGTGTCTTTTGAGTTATTGTCAAGATTGCCTGTTTCAGAAAGTTTTATTAAAACCTTAATAAATCTTTCACAGTCCTGAATGTATTGTTTGTGTATATTTTTTTCAACTTCTTTAACAAAAGAGTCAGTTATTTTGCCATCTTTAATCCATGGCTTTTGAAGATATCCGAAAGTTCCGCCGGCAACTGCTCCTGCGCCAAGCCCTGCTGCTGTGTAAGCCATGTTTCTTTTTTGGTAGTCGGGAATATCATTTGTTTTATCAATTTTCATAAACACTACTGCCCAATTTTAACCTTCACAGATTTATTTAAATATAAAAATAAAAATTTTTGTCATTTGGGGGATTTTAAATCTTAAACAAACTTCATAATCCGTATTAAAAAAAGCGGGCTTTTTAAACCCGCTTTTTTCTATAAGATTCCGATTGATTTGTGTTTTTCAACGATTGCATCTGCCATTTTGTCCAGTTCCAGGAAGGTTTCGGCCGTAGGCTTACCTTTTACCTGAATCGGGTCAATCAAATCAAGCTTCAAAGGTGCAAGCATATTTACAATTACATCAAAAAGCTTGCCGCCCCATCCGTATGAGCCGATTATTGTTGCAAACTTGGCTTTTGGTCTTAAAACACTTGCAAGATAAGCAATATTTACTGCCATCGGGTGCGGGCCTGCAAGAACCATTGATGTGCCCAGAACAATTGTTGCCGCATCAACAAGCGCCATTGCCAAATCACCTAAATCGCCGTCTACAATGTCGAATTTAAATGTTTTAACGCCTTTTGCTTCAAGCTTGTCGCTCAAATGTTCTACCATTTCCTTTGTGCTTTCATACATTGAAACGTAAGGCATTACAACAAGATTTTTCGGTGTATCTGAAGTCCAGTCAGTGTACAAATCCAAGATATAATTCGGATTTGTATAAACCGGCCCGTGGCTTGGCAAAATCATGTCAACATTCATTTCTTTAATCATTTTTGTGTAACGCTGGCACATCATTCTAAAAGGCATCATAATTTCTGCATAGTAGCGTTTCGCGCTGTGTTCCAGCTCTTTGCTTTCAACCGCAAAAACATCTGAGAATGTATAATGTGCGCCTAAAAAGTCGCATGTACAAATAACATTGTCCTCTTTAATGTAAGTAAACATTGTATCAGGCCAGTGAACTCCGGGAGCAAAAATGAATTTTAGAGTTTTATCACCAAGAGAAACTTCTTCGCCGTCTGCAATTTCTCTAATTCTTTCTGCTGGAACAAAAAGCATGTTTTTTATATTTTCTGCAACTTTCGGGTTTGTTAGAACAATCGCATTCGGATATTTTGCCAATAACGCCGGAATTGAACCTGAGTGGTCTTGTTCTCCATGGTTTGCAATAATATAGTCAACTTTTCCGACTTGATTATCAAAAAGACGCTTCATATATTCTTTAGTTTTGGGCGGATACATTGTATCGATAATCGCTGTTTTTTCAGAACCTTTTACCAGATATGAATTATAACTTGTTCCATGCTCAAGAGGTATTAATTCATCAAAAATTCTTCTGTCGCAGTCGTTCAAGCCGCAATAAAAAATATTGTTTTTAATTTCTTGAAATTTCATTTACATTCTCCTTTACTATTTATACATTTCAATCAGCTTTTTTATAAAAGAAAACATCTTCTTTAACGCAAAGCGGGCAGTAATCAGGTTCTTCTTCCTGCACAAAAATTCCGCCGCAAACGCTGCAAACCCAATTAAAAGTTCCATCAGGGTTTGGTTTTACATCATCTTTGAGTTTTAGTATTACCTTGCGTAATCTTTCATAGTGGATTTTCTCAATGTTTTCAATGTTTTCAAAAAGTCCGGCAATGTGTTCAATGCCTTCCTCTCTCGCTGTCAGGGCAAAATTTTCGTATAAACCTTCAATCGTATTTTTTTCGTCAGCTAAAGCTTTTTCAAGGCATTCTATTAGGGTCGGGGCATTCCCATTATTAATCCATTTGTACCAAAGTTTGGCATGTTCTTTTTCATGCTCGGCGAAAAGCGAAAGCAGTCTGCTTATATCATCAAATCCTTGCTTTTTTGCTATTAACGCATAAATATCATATTCAGTTCTTCTTTTTGCTTCTATTTCAAAGGCTTTTATTAAGTTGTTTTCGGTTTGGCTTCCTTTAATATCCACTTTTTTCTCCCTTTATATTTAATACATTAATAGTTTAGCATAATTAAAAGGCTTTGCCAAAGCAAAGCCTTTTTGAACTTAATAGTTCTGCGCTTTGATAAAGAAATAAGCCTGCGGGTGTTTGCATACCGGACAAAGTTGCGGAGCTTTTTCACCTTTAACAACATGTCCGCAGTTGCCGCATTCCCAAACAACTTCTTCTGATTTTTCAAAAACTGTTCCGTTCTTCACTGCTTCTAACAATTTTCTGTAACGGTCTTCATGTTCTTTTTCAATTTTTCCGACCATTTCAAAAAGAATTGCAAGGGTATCAAAGCCTTCTTCTTTTGCTTCGCGTGCAAATTGAGCATACATGTCAGTCCATTCGTAATTTTCGCCGGCGGCAGCGGCAGCCAGGTTGGCCTTTGTGTCGCCGATGCCGGACAATTCCTTGAGCCAAAGCTTCGCATGCTCCTTTTCGTTTTCCGCCGTCTTCAGGAACAGCGCTGCCATCTGCTCATAGCCCTCTTTTTTTGCGACGGACGCAAAAAAGGTGTACTGATTTCTCGCCTGCGACTCGCCCGCAAATGCTGCGCGCAGATTTGCTTCGGTTTTTGTGCCTGCATATTTGTTCATGATCCCGTCTCCTTTTTTAAGAATTCCTGTTGTCATATCATTCCTTGTTTGACCAAAACTATTCTATCACATTCTTGTCAATTTTGCAAGTGATTCTTATTATTATTTTATTTCCATCTTGCCTCTCCCTGCCCCATATGCTAAGATACCCCTGACCACCACGAAAGGAACCCATGCAATGACAAAAATCTTATTCGTCTGCCACGGCAATATCTGCCGCAGCCCGATGGCGGAATATTTCATGAAAGAGCTCGTGCGGCGCGAGGGATTGGAGGACAGGTTCGAGATAGCCTCGGCGGCGACGAGCTGTGAGGAGATAGGCAACGACGTGTATCCGCCTGCCCGGAAAAAGCTTTCCGAGCACGGGGTGCCCTGTCCGAAGCGCACGGCGCGCAGGCTCACGGGGACGGACTTCGGCGAGTACGACCTCATCATCGGTATGGACAGCGAGAATCTGCACAACATGCACCGTATATGCGCCGGAGGGGACAGCTCTAAGATACACCTTCTCATGGATTTCACCGACCGCCCCGGCGATGTTGCCGACCCGTGGTACACCGACAATTTCGAGGCAACATGGCAGGATGTGCTGGCGGGCTGCCAGAGACTTTTCAAAGAATTGACCCACGATAAGACCTGAATGGGAGGCGAGAGCAGATGAATGGAAAAATCGTTGTAAACGGTGCTGAGATCACGGTTACTACCATCGAAGATAAGGATTACATGTCTCTGACAGATATGCTCAAGGCTCAGAGATGGTGACTTTTTTATCTCCGACTGGCTGAGAAACAGAATCACAAAAATAAAGAAATCCCGTGCAATAAATCGTCCTTTCCGTGCATTACATGGATGACAGGAGAAAAAAGCCCATGCTCAGTATGCTGATGACAACCGAATATGCGCCGGCAGAGGATCGGCACGAGCTGCAGCAGTTGTTGGTTCACATTGCCGGCGGTGAGCGTGAAGCGCTCGCGGAGCTGTATCAGCGCACGAGATCGGCGGTGTACGGCTTAGCGCTTTCCTACCTCAAAAACGCGCACGACGCGCAGGATCTCACACAGGACGTCTATGTGCAGGTGTGGGACTGCGCGGCGCAGTACCGTCCCACCGGCTCGCCGATGGGGTGGCTGCTGACCGTATGCCGCAACCTGTGTCTGATGCGCCTGCGGCGCGAGGAGCGCCATGCCGCGCTCAGCGAGGAGGAGTGGGACGCCATTCCCGCACAGGAATGCGGTTTGAACGCCGATGAGCGCACGCTGCTGCAAGGCGCGCTGGCAAGCCTCGCTGACGAGGAACGGCGCATCGTGCTGCTTCACGCGGTCACGGGCATGAAGCATCGGGAGATCGCGGCGCTGCTGGAGCTGCCGCTTCCCACCGTCCTGTCGAAATATCACAGAGCATTGAAAAAGATGCGAATTTTTCTGGAAGGAGATGACGCCCGATGACCAATGAAAAAATGGAGCAGAGACTGGCTGCGGCGCTTGAAAAGACCGTGCCGGACGATGTGAGCGGCGTTCTCTCCCGCTGTGAAGCGCGGAAAGGAACGGTAATCAACATGGAAACGAAGAAAACAACAAAGAGAAGATGGACATCGCTCATCGCCGCCTGCCTTGCGGTAATGCTGCTCGGCGGCGGACTCTTCTACCAGCGGGCGAACGCGGTCGCGTCCGTGGTGTCGCTGGATGTGAATCCGAGCATCGAGCTGAAAGTGAATCGGAGCGAAAAAGTTCTCGTCTGTACGCCGCTCAACGAGGATGCAAAAGCCATCCTTGCGGATATGAGTAATGGCGCCGACCTCAAGGGCGCAAAGCTCGACGTGGCGGTGAACGCCATCGTGGGCAGTCTCGTGCGAAACGGCTATCTCGACAGCATTTCCTCCGCCATCATGATCTCGGTGGAGGACAAGGATACCGCCCGTGCGGAAAAGCTCCAGCGTGAGCTGACGAGCGCCGTGGACGGCGTTTTGCAGACGAGCGAAGCAAAGGCCGCTGTTCTGACGCAGACGCTGACGCAGGACGCGGCGCGGGAGCAGCAGGCGCGGGAAAATAACATTTCTACCGGCAAGGCGGCGCTGGTGAACTGCGTCCTCGCCATCAACCCGTCGCTCAAGTTTGACGCGTTGGCAAAGCTCTCGGTCGAAGAACTCAAGGACCTTGCCGAAGCGGGCGCGCCTGCCATGCCCATCGGTAAAGAGGCCGCGGCCTACGCCGCAGAGCAGTATGCCGGGACAACGGCGCTCGACTCCGTCACGGCGGAGGTCGATTCCGAGCTCGACGAATCTCCCGCGCACTACGAGGTGGAGCTGCACGCGGCGTGGGGTGAGTTTGAGTATCTGGTGGACGCCTACACGGGGAAGGTGCTCAGCGGACAGAAGAACTTGCTGACTGCCGCTTCCACGCCAAATGAGACAACGAAGCCCTCTGATCAGAAGCTCGATCCGTCCGGAACAGCGCAGGACATTGGCCATGCCAAGGCGAAGTCCATTGCCCTGAACCACGCAGGCGTGAGCGAAAATGAAGCGTATGACATGGAGATCGAGCTGGACGACGAGGACGGCACGCTCGTCTATGAGGTCGAGTTCAAATCCGGCAATATGGAATATGACTACGAGATCAACGCCGCCTCCGGTGCCATTCTCAAGCACGAGGCGGAGATAGACGACTGACGCGATCGTCAAAAAATAATTTAGAAAAATATCCGAATTGAAGAAGCCTGCCAAAAACCGTCTCAAGCAATATGCTTTGAGACGGTTTTTTCTATATGGTCAGCAATGGCGTGAACACCGGGGAGAAAACCATTCCGCTGATGGCGTATTGTTACTCCGTTGAATGCGTATCCTGCACCTTTTGTTCTTCATCGGTGTCGTAGGAGTAAGGTGCCCCCCGGCTCTCCAGCCACGCCCCATGCCAGCTTAAAGCCTGCCGTGAAGCTCATCAGCATGGCCTCCTCCAGTTAATATATTCTGTGCGTCCAGCAGACGGAGCAGCTTCTTGCATTTCTCATCATTCTTTCCCTCGCGCACCTCCTCACGGGCGGCAGTGAGCCGGATTGACGAAGTGTTTCCATCGCACTATAATATTCCCGAATTGCACTTATTGCTTAAGATACGGAGGCGCGTCATGAACCGTGATTTGACACGAGGCCCTGTCACCAAGTCGATGCTGCTGTTTGCCATTCCCATGATTTTGGGGGATCTGTTGCAGCAGTGCTATAACATCGCCGACACGCTGATCGTCGGGCAATTCCTCGGGCGCGATGCGCTTGCAGCGGTCGGCTCAGCCTTTACGCTGATGACCTTCCTGACCTCCATCATCCTCGGCCTGTGCATGGGGAGCGGCGCACTGTTTTCCATGCGCTTTGGGCAGCGGGATGAGAAGGCCCTTTGCGAGAACCTCTGTGCATCGTTTTTCTTTATCGCGCTCGTCACTGTATTTCTGAACATCTTATCGTTTGCCTGCCTGGACGGGCTTCGCACCTTCCTCCGGGTTCCTGCCGAGGTGTGGAGCGATATGCGCGAATACCTGTTTGTGATTTTCATGGGCATTCCCGCTGTTTTCCTTTATAACTACTTTGCCTCTTTTTTGCGGGCAATCGGCAATTCCGTTATCCCGCTGGGCTTTTTGGCTGTTTCCGCTGTGCTGAATATTGCCCTCGATCTCTGGTTTGTCATCGGGTTAAATAGAGGCGTTGCCGGAGCCGCGGAGGCAACGGTGATCGCTCAGTATGTTTCGGGGATTGGCATCGCCGTTTTCACCCTTGCGCGCTTCCCGCAGGTGCGCTCGATCTGGAAGCTCCGCTGCCTGCGGCGCGGACGTATTCAGGAGATTGTCTCCTTCTCCACGCTGACCTGCGTGCAGCAATCGGTCATGAACCTCGGTATCCTTATGGTACAGGGACTGGTCAACAGCTTCGGCCCCATTGTGATGGCCGCCTTTGCCGCCGCTGTGAAAATCGACGCCTTTGCCTATATGCCGGTGCAGGACTTCGGCAACGCCTTTTCCACCTTTATCGCGCAGAATTACGGCGCAAAAGAGAGCGAACGGATACGCGAGGGGCTAAAAAGCGCCGCGTGCATTTCCATGGCCTTCTGTGTGGTCATATCCGCGCTCATCTTCGTATTTGCAAGACCTCTTATGGCGATTTTTGTGGACGCCGGAGAAACCGAAGTCATTCTGGAAGGCGTGCGGTATCTGCGCATCGAGGGCGCGTTTTACTGCGGCATCGGCTGCCTGTTCCTGCTCTATGGCTTGTATCGTGCGTTGGGGAGACCGGGCATGAGCGTGGTGCTTACGGTCGTCTCGTTGGGCACCCGTGTCGCGCTTGCCTATCTGCTGTCTGCGATCCCTGCTATCGGCGTCATCGGCATCTGGTGGTCTGTCCCGATCGGCTGGGCCTTGGCAGATCTGACGGGCTTATTCTATTACAAAGCCCGAAAGAAAGAGCTTCTTGCGTGAACCGTGGCAGAAGTGCATGCCGTTTTTTCATTCAACGCCCTTCCGATTGGCTCGAAAAGGGGATTGCCGCAGCGGGCTGCGGGGCGCAGTGAAAGGAACGGTGAAGGGCGGCAAGGGTCAATGATTAAGGAAGTCTCGCAGGCTGACGGCTGTTTTGCCGCGGATGCCGTGCGTGGTCTCGGCGTGGTAGAGCGAGCTGATGATCGCCTCCTCGACCGCTTCAACAGAGACCTCAAACACCTTGTCGATGCTCTCATCGTAGAACATTCGGCAGGTCAGAATATCGTGGTCGCTGTCATGCGGAATGCGGTTGGCCGTGGTGAAGGCGATCGCGATATCGCCGCTGCCGTTGCCGCAGAACGATCCCACGCGCCCGAGCGAGATCATAGCGCGCTTGGCCACGCGCCCGAGCTGCCGCTCGGAAAGAGGAATATCCGTTGCCAGGATCATGATGATGGAGCCGCGGTCTTTCACGTCGGAGACGTGGGCCTTGCTTGTGTCGTAATGTTGACCACCGATCACAAGGTTGCCGGGCGCTCCGAAGTTTGACATGACGAGCGCACCGACCGTATATTTTGCGCCGTCGATCTCCAACACGCGCGAAGCGGAGCCGATACCGCCCTTGAGCCCGAGACAGCGCATGCCGTTTCCGCCGCCGACGCAGCCCTCGGCAAAATCCTGCGCTGCTGTTTCAATGGCATTGCGGACGTCCGATTCCTGCACATGCATGCCGCGGATATCGTTGAGCGAACTGTCGTTGCACTCGGTGACAAGGCAGTTGACGGTGCCGGTAGTCACCCCAATGTCAGGATTTTGTTCCAGCATGTATTTGCACAGGGCCGTATAGGCGGTCCCGATGCTCATCGTGTTGGTCAGAATAATGGGGGTCTCTATCGTGCCGAGCTCCTGCACCTGCAAAAGGCCGATGCTCTTGCCAAAGCCGTTGATAACGGCGCAGGCGGCCATGACCTTGTCGCGGAACAGATTGCCCCCGTGTGGAAGCACTGCCGTTACGCCCGTGTGGATATCCTTCGCCGGATCGGTCAGCGTGGTATGACCGACCAATACCCCCGGCACGTCCGTGATGAGATCCTTTTCGCCGCAGGGCCACTTGGCGTGCAGGTCAAGACTTTTTACATGATGAATTCCCATATATCGGATTCCTTTCTTTTGGCAGCAGCCGCGGCAAAAATTGCCGCGGCTGCTTTTTTGATTCCATTGGTGAAGCGATGCCGCTTATCACTTGTTGACGCAGGTGTCGGCAAAGCTGAAGCCGTTTTTCATCTGCTCGCTGGCAGTGCGCAGGACCTTGTTGAGAATCTGCGTGCTCTCCTCTTTCGCCATCGCGCAGAGCTCGTCGTTCGCCTGCGCGGTGAGCGTAAAGTCGCCGCTCTCGCGCATCAACCTGTCGTATTTAAGGACGATCTGTCTGCCGCGGATATTCACCGCGTCCTGATAGCCCCAGACACTCTGGATGCACGAGCCGTAGCACTTGTCGGCCAGCGCGCCGACAAAGCGGCTGACCCAGTAGAGATTGTCCGTTTCGGCGTCGAGCGTCACCTTACTTAAATAGTCCGGCATCTGCGCCACGTTCGTATACACCGGCAGCCATGCGGAAAATGTCGTGGAGCCAAAGCACACCCACTCAATGCCCTTGATCGCGTCAGGTACGTCGCTGCGGATCTGGCAGATCGTCGTTACACCCGTGCGGTTGATGCCGATGGGGCGGTAGATGCCGCTCTTTTCCGCGCTGCGGCCCGCGTAGGGGTCGTAGGGCGTGCCCTGATAGTGGGACGAGAGCAGGTACTGAATATCCTCGGCAGCAACCCTGCGCTCCGGCACATACGACCACGGAATGTCATCGCTCTCGGGCGTGAAGTCCGCGTTTTCGCCGTCCCAGCGGTAGGTGTGCGGTGCAAGAAAGCGTCCCATAAACCATGCGCGCGGCGTGTTGTAGATGTGATCCATATCGCGGTGCGAGCCGAAAATGTCTCTCGGGTTAAATTTGCCGTTCTGGTTCAGATCCAGATGATATTCTGCAATGAACTCTCTGAGGTCCGCCGAGCAGAGGTGGGACTCCTGCGCACCGAAGGCGTCCTCCAGATCGAACGAATCCATACCGAACTGGTTCGGGTTGATGACGACGCGATCCTCGGGGATCTTTTTTGCGATCCAGTGGTGGCCGCCGATGGTCTCCAGCCACCAGACTTCGTTTTCGTCGTTGAAGGCAATGCCGTTGGACTCATAGGTGCCGTATTGCGTGAGAAGCGAGCCGAGACGCAGCACGCCCTCGCGCGCGGAATGAATGTAGGGCAGGACGAGAACGACGATGTCCTCCTCGCCGATGCCGCCGCAGCGTTCCTCCTTGCCGTCCTCGGCCTTTTGCAGTTCGACCATCGGGTCGGCTGCGAGCACGCGCGGGTTTGAGGTCGTGGTCTCCGTTGCGGTCATGCCGACGTTTGCGGCATTGATGCCGGTCGCGGCCCAGATGCCGTGCGTGGGATCCACGCTCGGGCAGGACGTGTAGCGCATGGGGTTCTCCGGCAGTGTGATCTCCACGTGGGACTCTACGCTTTTATAAATCTTCGGCTGCTGGTCGGGCTCGACCACGATCAGCTTTTTCTCATCAAAATGACCGTCGTCCGTACGGGCGATCATCGTCGAGCGGTCATTGGTCGCCAGCCTGCCGGCCAGCACAGTTGTACAGGGCATATCGTTCGATCTTCCTTTCTCGTTCTGTTTCGCGCAGCTTGCGATTTCTGTCAATTATATGCCGCGAAACGGCTGCTGTAAAGGGGCAGGCGTCCGAAAAGCGCCCGCGCCGCGTTTGGGCGCAGGCGGTTTGTTTTTTACAGCTCGATGGATTCGGGAAATGCTTCCTCGCGCAGGATGCCCCACATCTTGTCGATATAGGAAAGCGTGTAAAAATTTTCGTAGTAGTGATAGAAAAACGCGCCTTTCAGCGTCATTTCGTATGTGCTGCCATGCTCTGTGACAAAGCCGAGGCGCTTTGCAAGCCAAAGCTCCATTCCGTACATCTTCTTGAGCGGCACGCCGAAGAAGGCTTCAAAGTCATCGGCGTTCACTCTTGTGCTGTACGCCGTCCAGAACAGCCAGTAGACCATTCTCTGCCGCCTCGTGAAGCGAAGCGTCAGCGCGGTCGCAAGGCGGCCGGAGCGGATTCTCTCACAGTAGGAGTCCACATCAAAGGTATTGATCTTGAACTGCTCTTTGAAAAGGCTCGTGGCCGAGCAGCCGAAACCGAGGAAGTTATCCCGGGTCATGGACGAGTAGCTTGCGTTCGGCTCGTTTGAGAAGGTCCAGATGGAACTGCGCGGATAGCCCCGGCTCATGCAGTAGCGCGTGATGGCGTCCAGCAGTTCCCGCTTTTCTCTTTTTGGCATCGCCACAACGCTGCTGTCCGTAAAGGTAAAGTCGATAAACGGATAGATGGCGACGTGATTCGCCCCCAGTGAGAAGGCCGCGTCGATGTCGGCACGCAGATCTTCAAAGGTCTGCCCCGGCAAGGCAAAGATGAAGTCCATCGAGACCGTTTCAAATGGGACCGCCGCGAGAGCCGCCGCCATTGCCGCGGTATCGACCGTCTTCCTGCCGAGAATTTTTTGATACTTGTCCGAAAAAGACTGAATGCCGATGCTGATCTTTGTCACGCCCGCTTCCTTCAGCGTTTGCAGCGTCTCGACCGTCACATTGTCAGGGTGAAGCTCAAGGCCGATCCCCTCGGTGATGATGAAGTGCTCGCCGAGCGCGTCTATGATCTCTTTGATACGATCTGCCGCAAGCGCGGGCGTTCCGCCGCCGAAATACAGGCTGGTCGCCTTTTTCTGCCCCGGATACTGCCCGCCGACAAGATGTATTTCCTGAATCAAAGAATCAATATATCGGTCGCACAGCTTTGCGGAATAGCGCACCTTGCAGTAGGGGCAGAAATTGCAGATGCTCTTGCAGAAAGGAATGTGGACATATAGCCCCAGGCTCTCGCACTCCGCAAACGGCAGCGCCTGATCATATTCCTTTCTAAAGGTGAAGGGGTGCACGGTTCGCGTGAGCCACATTCGAGTTAAGCTCGTAAAAAAGTGCATGGCGCTCTCCTAAATATATTTCAAGTAAGTGCGGAGCATCTCGAAGATGATCCTGGGATTGCCCCGGAACAAAAGCGTATATTCCGCAACAAAAAAATATCCACACTGCTCGCAGAGGCCGGGCACGTCAATGCAGCGCCCGCAGGTGGAGAGTTTTCCGTTTTCCATCACGACGCACTGGTGACAGGGCGTCGGAAAGCGGTTCTCGATGAGATAGGGAAAGGCGCTTTTCAGGTTAAAGACCGGCGCGCCCTCTTTCATCATCTGCGCGATCACATCGCAGCAGGCGGCCTTTTCTTCTTTGCTCAAGGCAAGCTCCCTCGTGTCGGGGTACGGTGTATGGAAATTAAAGGACACCGCCCGCACATTTTTTGTGTCGCGCGCGGCGATACACACATCGCGCACATGGCCCTTGTTGATCTGGTTGATCGCCATGTAGAAGCAGATGTTGTCCGCACTCGCGCTCACGATGTTCTGCATGATGGTGTCATAGGTATCGCCGCGGATCTCATTGTGGCGCTCCCTGTCGCCGTCCAGACTCAAAAGGATCAGATCCGCTTCCGGAAGATCGATGGGAAGCGTACCGTTCGTCACGACATTCACAATGAGAAAGCCTATGGCCTTCGCTTCGATGACCAGCTCTCTCAGCGTGCGCTCGCCGTCGCGCCAGAGGAAGGTCTCGCCGCCGCAGAAGAAGAGGATGCGCACGCCCATATCATAGAGCTGCTGCATCTCCCGGCGGATCTGTTCATATGGATGGACGACTGCCGTGATATTATTGACCGAGCAGTGTTTGCAGTGCAGGTTGCATTTGTCGGTCAAGATCACCGTCCCGAGGATCGGCTCTTTTTTTCGCAGCAGGATCGTCTTGATGCCGAAGGCGGCAAAGTGCAGAAAAGAAGATGGTTTCATCGTTTTTCTCCTTTGTATTATCGCGCGATCGCTTCCTCGCCGCGGTGCAGTGCGTTCCAGTCGTCGATGAACTCGTCCGTGCTCCAGTCGATGTCATCGTTCTCGGGGTGTGTGATGCAGCCGTCGGACGCTTCGATGATTTTGGCCGCCTCATCGCGCGTCAGGGAAAAGAGGTATCTTACACGGATCTCATCGATCAGTTCCCAGTAGGCGGTGCGGGCAAAGTCGTCGAGATTTGCGGGCTTGATCCCGAGAAGGCCAGCGAGCGGTTCCTGCTCGTGCGCATCATATTGATCCTGAATGGCTTCGAAAATATCGTCCGCGTCGCCACCGTACCGACTCAGCAGACCGATGAGGTTCGATTCAGGGAAAAGCTCCGCAAAGCGGGCGGAAACAGTTGCAGCGTTCATAAAAGATCTCCTTGTCAAGGTGTCGTGTTCTCCCATAGTGTCACATAACGGGGGGCAAATGTCAACACGAAGGCGGCGGAGAATGAAATGAGGAAAGGGAGGGATTATTATTCTGCATTGAATCATAAGGGGGGACGGACATGAAAAGAAGAATGACAGCTTTGCTGACGGCACTTTTGCTGGTGCTGGCTCTGTGCGTTCCCGTTATGGCGGAAACAGATTACGGCCTGATCTACGATGAGACGGAAATGCTCGGCGATTTGTCCTATCTGGGTGAGGAGATGCTTCCGGAACTCTCGGAGGAACTCGGCATTGACCTGCGGGTGGATGTATTTACCGACGAGGGCGTGGAAAATAGCAGCGTCTCGGATATCGCGGTATATGTTTATGAGAATTCCGGCTACGGCTGCGGCGAGAAAAGGGACGGTGTCTCGCTGACGCTGCTGCTGCGCGGCACGGAGGACGGCGCGTACACGCTCTCGGAGACGGATTGGTGCGTGTACACCCTTCTTGATGCGGCGCGAGGCAGCGCACAGGAACTGTCCGACGTTGTACGCGACGCGGTGTCGCCCTACATGGCCCAGCGCGCATGGAATGGCGAGGACATGACCATGAGCGCCACTGCGCTCTCACAGGCGGTGGACGCCATGGCGGAGAGCGTGGAGAACTACCTCCAGGCAGGCGCCTCGCCGGACGTCACCGGCGGTGATGCCGAGGCGCAGACGCCGGAGCAGACCAGCGCCGATATGAACTATATCTTCGATCTCAGCGACCAGCTTTCCTTCGAGGAGTGGGCGGAACTGGAAGCACGGGCTTCGGACATTTCCCAGCGCCACGGCTGCGGTGTCTATGTTGCTTTTGTGGATGACTTCACGGAGTACGGCGGCGGGAACGATGTTTACAAGACCACTTATCAGCTCTATCACGCCAATGAGCTGGGCATGGGCGAGAACCGGGACGGCATTATCATCCTGCTGAGCATGGACGAGCGCGACTATGCCATGTTCGTCTACGGTAAAAACGCGGAATATGCGTTCAATAAGTACGGTCAGGAACAGCTGGAGGATGCCTTCCTCGGCTACTTCGGCGACAACGACTGGTACGGCGGTGCTTCCCATTATCTGGATACCTGCGATGAGTATCTGACCCTTGCGGAAGAGGGAGATCCCGTGCGGAAGAA
>ENA-ORMR01001795-ORMR01001795.1-human-gut-metagenome-genome-assembly--contig:-NODE-1795-length-15173-cov-3.595978_pt1 | contig 15173 bp, 12 predicted proteins | sample MGYA00242107_ERZ509003 | MGnify/ENA primary metagenome ERZ509003 (study PRJEB26280, sample SAMEA2338699) | human gut metagenome | biome: human gut; feature: human-associated habitat; material: faeces... | reverse complement strand
GGTGCTTGGCGAGGGCGGCTCCGGCGGAGCGCTCGCTCTTGCGGTCTGCGACGAGCTTGCGATGCTTGAGAACGCGCTGTATTCCGTGATAAGTCCCCGCGGCGCGGCGTCCATTCTGTGGAAGGACGGCACCAAGGAGAAGGAAGCCTGCGAAATGCTGAAGATCACCGCCGAGGATCTCATGAAGTTCGGCGTGTGCGACAAGATTATCGCGGAGCCCACCGGCGGCGCCCACATGAGCCGCGAGCAGACAGCCGATAACATCTACGAGTACCTTGTGGACGCGGTATACCGCCTGAAGAAGTCCGAAATTGACGAGCTTCTCGAGAAGCGTTATGCGAAATTTAGAAAAATCGGCATGTTTACTGAATAATTTTGTAGAAAATTCTTTGCAAAAAATTCATTCCGGGGCTTGAATATTTGTGTGGTATGTTATATAATATATCATGAAATGTTTCCGGAAGGAACTTATAATTAATTTGGAGGGTATATACAATGGTATTTGACAAGGTTAAGGAGCTTATCTCCGAGCAGCTCGACGTTAAGGCTGACGACATCACCGAGGCTTCCAACATTCAGGACGATCTGGGCGCTGATTCCCTGGACGTTGTTGATCTGGTAATGGCTCTTGAGGACGAGTTCGATGTTGAGATCCCCGAGGATCAGGTCGAGAACATCAAGACTGTCGGCGATATCGTAAAGTTCATCGAGGACAAGCAGTAATTTATAGCACAGATATTCCCGCTGTATCAGGGTCAGCTCTGTACGGCGGGATTTTTGTATCTGTTCCGATGTTTTGCACAATTGCGCATATGGATTCCGTCGATACATAGCATTGACCGCATGCCAACATCATTTTTTATTGTGAAATTCTTGACAGATAATGAAAAGTGGTATATAATATAATTGTATATTTATGTCGGGGACTCCCCGGTGACTCTAAACAAACAAGGAGCAAAGATATGGGACTTACATTGACTGAAAAGATCATCAAGGCGCACATCATCGACGGCGAGATGGTAAAGGGAACAGAGATCGGTCTGAAGATCGACCAGACCCTTACGCAGGACGCAACTGGTACAATGGCTTACCTCCAGTTCGAGGCTATGGGCGTTGACCGCGTAAAGACTGAGCGCTCCGTGGCATACATCGACCACAACACGCTCCAGAGCGGCTTTGAGAATGCCGACGACCACAGATTTATCGGTTCTGTCGCAAAGAAGTACGGTATCTGGTTCTCACGTCCCGGCAACGGTATCTGCCATCAGGTACATCTCGAGCGCTTCGGCAAGCCCGGCAAGACCCTTATCGGCTCCGACAGCCACACCCCCACCGGCGGCGGCTTGGGCATGATAGCCATAGGCGCAGGCGGACTGGACGTTGCGGTTGCAATGGGCGGCGGCACGTATTACATCAAATATCCCAAGATTGTTAAAATAGAGCTTACCGGCAAATTAAGCCCTTGGGTTTCCGCTAAGGACGTTATTTTAGAGGTTCTCAGAAGGTTGAGCGTTAAGGGCGGAGTCGGTAAGATAATAGAATACTGCGGCGAGGGCGTTAAAACCCTCAGCGTTCCCGAAAGAGCGACCATTACCAACATGGGCGCGGAGCTTGGCGCAACCACCAGCATATTCCCCTCCGACGAGCGCACGTATGAGTTTTTAAAGGCTCAGCAGCGCGAGGACGTCTGGACTGAGATCAAGGCTGATGACGACGCCGTTTACGACGAAGAGCTTACCATCGACCTCGGTGCTTTAGAGCCGATGGTTGCCTGCCCACACTCTCCGGATAACGTTAAAACCGTCCGCGAGCTTGCCGGAATGAAGATAGATCAGGCGCTTATAGGCTCCTGCACAAACTCATCCCTGCTCGACATGATGAAGGTGGCATATATACTTAAGGGCAAAACCGCCCATCCGGATGTTTCGCTTGGCATAGCCCCCGGCTCAAAGCAGGTGCTTAACATGATATCGCGCAGCGGCGCACTTTCTGACATCATCGACGCAGGTGCGCGAATCCTCGAATCCGCCTGCGGTCCCTGCATCGGAATGGGACAGTCCCCCAACTCAAAGGGCGTGTCGCTTCGCACATTCAACAGAAACTTCTTAGGCAGAAGCGGCACCAAGGACGCCGGAATCTACCTTGTCTCCCCCGAAACCGCCGCGGCTTCGGCGATAGCAGGCGTTCTGACCGATCCGAGAACCCTTGGCGAAATGCCGCAGTTTGACATTCCCGACGAATTTATAATCAACGACAACATGGTTACTCTCCCCGCAAGCGAAAACGAATATGAAAGCGTTGAGGTGCTTCGCGGTCCCAACATAAAGGACTACCCCAAAACCTCTCCCCTTTCGGACAGCTTAAACGTTGAATGTTCCTTAAAGACCGGCGACAATATCACAACAGACCACATCATGCCTGCCGGCGCAAAGATTCTCCCCCTGCGCTCGAACATCCCCGAAATTTCAAAGCACTGCTTTGAGGTTGTTGATGCCGACTTCCCGCAGAGAGCGCTCGGTCTCGGTGAAAGCGTGATTATAGGCGGCTCAAACTACGGTCAGGGCTCATCCCGCGAACACGCCGCGCTTGCTCCTTTGTATCTTGGAATCAAGGCGGTAATAGTAAAGTCGTTTGCCAGAATCCACAAGGCAAATCTTGTAAACGCCGGAATCCTGCCGCTTACCTTTGAAAATGAAGCAGATTACGACTGCATTTCTCAGGGAGACAAGCTTGAATTGACCGGTATAAGAGCGGCTGTCAAGGCTGAAAACAGCGTTGTGATGAAAAACGTCTCCAACGGCAAGGAAATCATTCTGAAAATCGAGCTTTCCGAGCGCGAGCGCGAAATTATCCTTGCCGGAGGACTTCTTGATTACACAAGGTCAAAGATATAACCATGAGTGCGGAAAATAAAAGCTTTGAGCTTATAAAATCGCTTCTTACAGAGCAGTACGGCGCGGAGCTTGCCCCGAAAATCCTTTCGGGATACTTTGCAAAGCGCAAACCAAGCCTTCGCATAAACCCACTTAAGGGCGAGCGCAAAGCCACTCTTTCCGAGCTAAAAAGCGAAGGAATCGAGCTTACCCCTTCCGGATGGTATGAAGACGGCTTTATGATTGAAAACGCCTCAGAGCCTGATATTCAGGCGCTTCCGGCTTATGCCGAGGGGCGGATATATCTGCAAAGCCTGAGCTCGATGCTTCCTCCGGTTCTTATGAAGTCACAAATCGGCACGGATATTCTTGATATGGCAGCGGCTCCAGGCTCGAAGACCACCCAGCTTGCGGCTATCACCAAAAACGGCTGCCGTATAACCGCCTGCGAAATGAATCACATCCGCGCGGAGCGGCTTAGGCACAATGTTTCGCTTTTGGGTGCCAATTGCGTATACGTCATGGAGACGGATTCGCGGCGGCTTGATTCGGTATTCAGCTTTGATTCAATTCTTCTGGACGCTCCCTGCTCAGGCAGCGGAACGCTTCACTTTGAGAGCGAAACTTCGCAGGAAAATCCGGGCTTCACAGAGGAATTAATCGCGAAATGTGTCCGCTCCCAAAAGGCTCTTTTAGCTAAGGCGATATCGCTTTTAAAGTCGGGGCATGAGATGATATACTCCACCTGCTCGGTTTTAGCAAAGGAAAACGAAGATGTTGTAAGCTGGGCGTTATCCGGCGGCGGACTGGAGATAGTCCCGCTTGATAACGATTGGCTCGACACTCTGCCAAGACTTCCGGTCAGGCTCGACGGAACATTATGCGTAATGCCGGACGAGCTTTATGAGGGATTCTTTATCGCAAAGCTGAAAAAGGTCGGAAAATCAAATCTTAAAATACAGGAAAGCAAGCCGAAAAACCGGCGCAGACATTAACATAAACTCATTTGAAAGGAATGATACAGCATGGCAAAAATTGAAATGACCACGCCCATCGTCGAGATGGACGGCGACGAAATGACAAGGGTTATCTGGCAGATGATAAAGGATCAGCTGATACTCCCATATGTCAATTTAAAGAGCGAATATTACGATTTGGGTCTTGTTCACCGCAACGAAACCAACGATCAGGTAACTATCGATTCGGCGGAGGCTACCAAAAAGTACGGAGTCGCCGTCAAGTGTGCAACCATCACCCCGAACGCCGCGAGGGTCGAAGAATACAATCTCAAAGAGATGTGGAAGTCGCCAAACGGCACTATCAGGGCGATTTTAGACGGTACGGTTTTCCGCGCACCCATCATAATAAAGGGCATAACTCCCTTCATACCGACATGGACTAAGGCCATCACCATTGCAAGGCACGCCTACGGCGACATCTACAAAAACACCGAGCTTAAGGTTTCCAAGGGCTCTAAAGCCGAGCTTGTCGTCACCGACGAAAACGGCAACGAGACAAGGGCGCTTATTAACAATTTCGCCGCAAGCGACGGCATTATTCAGGGCGTTCACAATTTAGACAGCTCAATTTCCGCCTTTGCGCGCGCCTGCTTTAACTACGCTCTTGACACCAAGCAGGACATCTGGTTTGCCGCAAAGGACACCATCTCCAAAATCTACGACCACAGATTTAAAGACATCTTTGCGGAAATCTACGAAAACGAGTACAAGGAAAGGTTTGAAGCCGCAGGTATCGAATATTTCTACACGCTTATCGACGACGCTGTTGCACGTGTTGTAAAGTCAAAGGGCGGAATGATATGGGCTTGCAAAAACTACGACGGCGACGTTATGAGCGACATGGTTGCCACCGCTTACGGAAGCTTGGGTCTGATGACATCGGTGCTTGTATCTCCGGATGGAATTTATGAGTACGAAGCCGCCCACGGCACCGTTCAGCGTCACTATTACAAGTGGCTGAAGGGTGATAAGACCTCTACAAACCCCGTAGCCACAATATTTGCGTGGTCGGGAGCGTTAAGAAAGCGCGGCGAGCTTGACAATATTCCAGCCCTGTGCGACTATGCCGACAATCTTGAAAAAGCTACCGTCTCCACCATCGAATCGGGCATTATGACCGGCGACATGGCAGCGCTTTCCACCATAGAAAACAAGCGCACCGTTTACTCGGAAGAGTTCCTTTCGGCAATTGCGGACAAGCTTGCCAAGCTTATGAATGATTGATATATTATAATGTTTAATCGGTGCAAAGCCCCGAAAAAGGCTTTACACCGATTTTTTCGTATCACATAAAAAACAGACCCAAAGCAAGTTCGGGTCTGTTTTATTCGATGACATTATACTAAGCTTTAATCAGCTTCTTCTACCAGCTTGTTAAGCTCGTCGAGATAGTACTCCAGCTTTTCAGAGTTCTGCTCCTTGCGCTGGGTGAAGGTGCTGTCGCTGTTTCTTGTGTAGTTGATAATGGCATCAACTATCGGTGCAACGCGGTCGCCAAGACCTTCTCCAAAGATAATCAGCGTGTTGTGCGAGTTCGCTATCTCATACATGGTATCCCACATATCAAGCATTTCTTCCGTCCAGCCCTTCTTATCCTTAAGCTGTCTGCGGTCGAAGCTGGTAACGGTGGGGTCGATTGTCTTGAATCTGTCGCACGCTGCCAAAAGCGCTACTGCCTCAGGGTTAGGTGCACCATTGATGAGGTTATAGCCCTTGATCTTAGAATCGATATAATACTCGCCGTCGCCGTTGGGATCGCGCGGAACGGGAACTATCATAAGCTCGCCCGCTCTGATATCGCCGAATACAGCGTCATACTCCTCTGCGCTGCGGCACTCGTCGAAGACATACCACGGATCCATTGCAAACAGGGTTTTGCCTTCCTTCATTCCGCCGCCCTCTGCACCAAAGTTAAGAGTCCAACCGTTGGTCCACATCGGGAAGCACAGCTCGTTCTTCATAACGTCATACAGCCATGTGGATGCGCGCTCGATCCTCGGATCGTCGATATTTGAGACATACTTGCCGGTTTCAGTGTCAAATTCGACAAGATAAGTGCCGGTTGAGGAGAACAGAGCTTCCTCGGTATGCCATGCATTAAAGGCGTATCTGCCATCCTCCGCGTCGGTGAAGTCCATAGACATTTCCATCATTTTATCCCATGTCCACTCGTTGTTGTAGAACAGCTCGGCGGGATCGTCGAAGCCCCATTCGTCCATAATGCGGCGGTTATATACTACCACGCTGTTAGCCATTACGTCGGTAATAAAAATATAGTGCTTGCCGCCGACAGAGAAGAAGGTATCCGCCATGTATTTCATTCCTGCCCAAAGCGGGTCGTCATAATCTATGTAATCGTCGATTGGCTGGAACATACCCTTGATTGAGTAATACGGAAAGTCCGTTGCCCACGCCGCATAGAAATCGGGTACATCATCGGCAAGAAGAAGGTTTGCAAGATTTGTCCATCTTTCGCCGAAGGTACATTCTATCTATTCGATGTCGCAGCCGTACTTTTCCTTGAAAGTCCAGTAGCCGGTCTGAACCATTTCCTCTTCGCTGTAGTTCTGAAGATCGTTTCTGTAGCCGTACAGCCTGATAACAGTGTTCTTGCAGGCAACCGATTCAGCTTCCGGCAGATAGATGCCCGCGGCGTTTAAGATTGCTTCGGCGTCCTCAGTAGAAAGAGTCAGCTCAATAACTTCCCTTTTGGGTTTGCCGCAGCCGACAAGAGTCGTAATCATCACAACTGCTAAAATAACAGCTATTATTCTTTTTTTCATTTTTTGCATTCCTTTCAGATAAATCTATAAAAAGCAATTGCTTTTTACCGTTATTAATACGCTATATTTCTGTATTGCATTGGAGAGCATCCAACCGATTGTCTGAACTGTCTTGCAAAATACTTCTCGTCTGTGTAACCGCAAGCAATTGCAACTGCGTATATGCTCATGACCGTAGTACAAAGAAGATACTTTGCACGCATTATCTTTGCGTTTATGCAGTCATTGTTATAGCTTATTCCGAAGAACTTTTTATAAGTTGCCGCAAAATATCCAGTGCTTAAGCAAAGAGATTTTGCCGCCTGCTCCCTTGAAGCAGCATGCTTCGGAGATGAATAAATATTTCTTCTCATCATCAGCAGTGCTTTATAGTGCGGATTCACAAAATTATCTTTTAGTCCTGTTCCACAGTTCTTTGTATCTTTAAGTATAAGGTCAATATCCGCCAATCGGTATTCGTTAAAGCTCACTTTTGCTGAAAGTGTTTTGTCTTTTGAACATAAATCATAGCACACCATTGCTTTTAAACGGTCAAAAAAGTAGGCGTCTGGATTTTTGCTTAGTATAAGAAAAAGATTATTACTTGTTACGCATAAAGCCTCATGAGACTTTACAGCTTTCCTTATTGCCGATGCAATCACAGAAACCTCTCCATTTATATAGTTCTCACCAAGTGAAAAACGGCTTTCCTCAGGGACATTGAGATTGATAGAATACATCACACATTCAGAAAGCTCTGCGCTGTCTATTGCATCAACTATCCGCCGAAATTCGTTAAGAGTGCAGAAGCCAGCAATCGCATCGTAATGCTTCGATATCTTTTGACATTGAGTAAGATAGTCAATGTCATTTTTCATTCGCAGAAATTCAAGTGCGTTTGCCGACACCTTGCTCCAATCAAGAAAGCTGAAATCATAGCTTCCGGGCTTGTCAAATCTTTGTACCATATAGCCAAACAGCCTCATCTGATAATAGAACGGACTGAAAAAGTACATAGCAGGGTTTTCAGTATCTTTTATAATATTACTGGGTAAATCCTTGTTTTTAACTGTTTTCAACGTAGAGTGCTTTACACCGTCTATTTCAAAAAGTAAAAACTCTTCCCCATCGAATCTCTGACTATTCCATGCTTTGTCAAGGCATAGAGTGAGATTTGACACTCCGCTGAGCATATGAAAGTATTCAGACAGAACTGACGTATATTCAGAAAGTGTGCGGCAGGCAGTCAAGGCTCCCGAAAACTTCTGAAAAGAACTTAAGGCTGTGCGATTCCACCTTGAGAACGCAGTGTCAACATCATGATGTATCTGAGCGGCTTTAAGTCCGCATGGGCAGGAAAGTCCATATATTATTTCGCTTTTGCGTGGAGATTCTTTATTCTTCTGATTAGTTATAATCTCAACCGCTTTTATTCCAAGACCGCGCCTGTCACGCCGACAGGTTGTAAGAAATGGGAAGTGAAGAATTCTCTCCTCACTGCTGTCGTAGCCAATAACGGTTATATCTTCAGGAATTTTTATGCCGCATCGTATAAGTTCGCTGCAAAGACCAAACGCCATGTAGTCATTGATACATATAACCGCCTGCGGCAATGAAAGTTCTCCGCTTATATATCGCTTTGCAAGTTTTTCGCCCGAATCGGACCAGAAGTTTCCACTGTAAAAGATTTTGTTTTCGTCACACATAATTCCGTTATGCGCAAACGCCCGAAGCACCCCTTCGAGCCTGCGCTCAGAAAAATGTTCTCCACTTTTGCATGTTAAAACATCAATATTTCTAAAGCCGTGGCTGCAAATAAGATGCTCATCTATTCTTTCAAGATCGTAAGAATCATCAGACCAAAGGCTCATAAGTCCATCAATGCTGCCGTCTATAACTACGCAGGGAATACCAACATCACATATTTTTTTGACCGCGCCATTGAGAATGGAAATATCCTTAAAAGCCTCAGCGGTGATGATGACTCCACAAAATGGCAGTGGATCAAAAAGGTCATAGATTATGTTTTCAAAATTGAGCAACTTATCATCAGCCCAATGGTTATAAATGTTTGAAAACACTGCAACTGAATGTCCAAGCGAAAACGCCGCCGATGATATTCCTGAAAGCACATCCTTTTGCTCGCTTGCATCCGCACGCGCTGTTATGACCGCTATACACTTTTTATTCAAATCATCACTCTCTTATAAATATAAAAAATGTCAAAGTCGGTAATGAATAAACCAAGGTTCATATTATGTATAAAAAGTTGATAATCTAAAGGTTACAATCTGTTATGTTATATACCACGGTTTTGATTGCCTGTTTCCAACCGCTTAGCAAACTCTGACGCTCAATTTCAGGCATATGTTGTTTATATAACGTATATTTGAGTGTAGAAAACGCCATATCAAATGAAAATACTCCATCAGTTATCCCCGCCACGAATCCTGCACCAATTCCCGAAAGCTCGCTTACCTCAGATACTCTGATATTGGTATCGGAAATACCGCTTTGAAACTGCATAAGATACCGATTACTCGTAGGTCCGCCGTCTACTGCGACAAACTTAATCGGCAGCTTTGAGTCTCGACTCATAGCAATCAAAATATCATTTATCTGAAATCCGATTGAATCAAGCGCCGCACGGACTATTTCTGCCCTGCCGGTAAGTCTGGACATTCCAACAATTGAAGCTTTTGCATCATCAAACCAATATGGTGCGCCCAATCCGCTGAACGCGGGAACCAAATACACTTTGTCGGATTTGTTCGCAGCAAAAGCTATCTCTTCCGTTTCATCCGGCGAATCAATTAATCCAAGCTCGTTTTTCAGCCATGAAATTACAGCTCCTGAGTAATTGATATTTCCCTCTAAAACATAATCTGTCTTACCGCTGAGCTTCCACGCGACAGAACTAGCCAGACCATTTTTTGACCTAATAATCTCAGAACCGGTGTTCATCATAACCGACGAGCCAGTGCCATATGTAACCTTTAATTTTCCAGGATCATGACAGTGCTGAGCAAATAGTGCCGCATGAGAATCACCGAGAACCGCGAGTATCGGCGATTTATTTTTTAGTATTCCTCCAAAATCGGTTTCTCCAAAAAAGGCGTCTGACGCGCAAATCTCAGGTAACATATTTCTTGTAATTCCAAACATTTTTAGTATCTCATCGTCCCAATCAAGAAGTTCAAGGTTCATCAATTGTGTACGTGAGGCGTTAGAAACATCGGTTTTGTAAGCACCGGTCAGTTTGTAAATCAGCCAAGAATCTATTGTACCCAAGCACAGGCGCCCTTGCAGTGCAAGATTCCGAGCTTCAGAAACATTTTCAAGTATCCATCTCATTTTTGCAGCAGGAAAAAACGGTGAAGCAGGTATGCCGGTTCTTTCGCTAATTACAGCTTTCTGCTCGTCGGTAAGTGATTTACAAATACCCTTTGCACGAGAACATTGCCATACAATAGCGTCGATAACAGGTTTCCCGCTCATGCCATCCCAAGCAACCGTAGTCTCACGCTGATTGGTTATCCCAATGGCGGAAATTTCCGCCTCAGGTACAGCGTCAACAAGCGTCTTTACACCCTTAATGACATTCTCGTATATCTCCATAGGGTCATGTGAAATATATCCTTCAAGACTTACGAGCTGCTTATGCTCAAAATATGACTTTGCAATTATTTTGGCATCATCACTCAATAGCAGAGCTTTTGTGCCCTGCGTAGATTGATCTATAGCCACTACACAGCGCATTGCTTACTCCTCCAGAAAAGTTAGAATGTTTGACTTTATGCCATGGGCATCAAGCCCATAATATGCAAAAATCTCCTTGGATGTACCTGAAATGATGGGTGAATCCGGCAATGATAATTTCAAAACCTTTTTTGGACAATAACGTGATACTACAGATGACACCATTGAGCCAAGCCCGCCATATGCGGAATGCTCTTCTACTGTCACGACTGCCTTTGAGCATTTTGCAGCCTCAATTATTGCATATTCGTCAATAGGCTTTAGACAGTACATATCAAGCACAGTAACACTTATGCCCTCTTGATTCAAAAGAATTGCCGCATCGTATGCAGATTTTACCATTTCGCCGCAAGCGATAATAGTGATATCATTTCCCGTTTTTAGCCATACAGCCTTATCCTTTTCAAAAGTATAGTTTTCATCGTATACATCCTCAACCGGATTTCTTCCGACACGAATATAGGCAGGCGAATTATCCTGCAAAAGCTGTTGGGTAAGAAATCTCGTCTGAAATCTATCGCTCGGAAGATAGATTTTCATATTTGGGAGTGAAGCAATAGCTGCGATATCCTGCAATGAGTGATGGCTCATTCCAAGTGCACCATAGCTCACGCCGCCGCTTATTCCAATCAATTTTACATTTGTATTTGAGTAAGCGCAGTCAATCTTTATCTGCTCATAGCTTCTTGATGATATGAAACAAGCAGGTGAACAAGCATATGCCTTTTTACCACACTTTGCAAGACCTGCCGATATGCCTACTAAGTTCTGTTCCGCTATTCCAATCTCAATGAATTGCTCTGGATACGCATTTGCAAATGGTGTCATCGAAGCGCTTCCCCTTGAATCCGAGCAAAGAACCACAATGTCGCGGTCATTCTTTGCATGCTCCATTAAAACGTTGCATATAACTGTTCGATTAGCAATCGTATTCATTCAGGCATGCCTTCTTTCGTGCTTCAAAGTCGCTGATGATTGCATTATATTCCTCCATTGACGGCACACGATGATGCCAATACGCCTTGTTTTCCATTTCCTTTGAGCCAAAGCCCTTAACTGTATTTGAAATTATCACGGTTGGCATGTATTTGCTATTCTTGGCTATCATAAATGCATCATACATCTTATCAGAATCGTTTCCGTTAGCGACTTTGATAGTTTTCCACCCAAATGCCGACCACCGTTTGGCAATGTCGTCTTGATGCATAACATCCTCGGTATTACCTGAAATCTGCAAAAAATTGCGATCAATAACGGCACAGAGATTATCAAGATGATAATGACTTGCCGCCATAGCGGCTTCCCATACCGAGCCCTCGGCAAGCTCGCCATCTCCCATGACGGTATATACGCGGTTTTTTGTTCCATTCATTTTTGCCGCAAGCGCCATACCCACACAAACTGAAAGACCATGACCAAGCGAACCGCTGTTCATCTCTATTCCCGGAAGCTTATTGTTCGGATGACCAACAAACTGCGTGCCGAATTGCATAAAGTTCTGTATGACATCATCAATTGAGAAAAATCCTTTTGCCGCTAAAACTGCATAAAGTGCCTCCACACAGTGACCTTTACTAAGAACAAACATATCCCGATCAAGGGAATCCATATTCTCAGGGGAAATATTCATAACACGAAAATAAAGAGTCATCAGCGTATCTATGACGCTCATATCTCCTCCGATGTGACCGCCATTACCAGCAACTATCATATCAACAACATTTTTTCTGAGTTCAAATGAAAACGCGTTATAGTTCATCTTTCCAACCCCACAGCTTTGATTTTACTTCTTCTGCGGTAGTATTGAACAAGTCCGGCTCAACTCCGATATACTTACACGCTTCAAATAGTATCGGGACGACATCGGAGTGAATACCGACGCAGTGATGGATATATGGTCCTTCAACTATTTTCGTCTCAAGTTTTTGCCAGTTCTTTACTTCTATCCACATATATGTGCCTTTGGTGTAGGGACCATCAGTGGTCTTGGCATTGCCTAAAAGCAGAAAGTATTTTCCGTGATCGCCGTCAAATCTGGCAATGGTGAGATTCCCATTCTTGGCAAGTGCTTCTACCGCCCCGGGGTAATCAAACGCAAGAGGATATCCGATAGTAGGCTTTTGCATGGCGACGGAAAGTGGCCATGGACCGCAATGCTGCAAAAGCTCGCCGTTGTCGTTGAATGGGTGACGCACTGTCCAATCAGCAAAAAAGCTTCTTTGTTCGCCCATAGCCGCAGCTTCAACCATAAGAGCAGTCACTGCACCGTGGATGTCAGTCTCACAGACAACCGGCAGACCATCCTCGTTCAGAAGTGAGTTTGCTGCACATGGCATAATGCCAAGCTCGTCCTGCAACGCATTCCAGCACTGAATCGCTATGGCATTACAATCGTATTTCTCCGCAAGGCTTTTCATCGCTACCTTCAGGGCACAGATTGTCTCCAGCTCTTTATCGCTGACTGCAATATTGAAGTTTTGTCTACAATAATCCATAGTATAAGCAACATCCACTTCGATGCTCTTGACAACTCCGACTTCCTTTGCAAGCTCTGAAAGTGGGATTGGCGAAAGCTGAATATTGAATTTTTCAAGAAGTTCACCCTCGTTGCACATCGTCGACCAAAAATCGAACGGGCGCGGACCAATCTGTAAAATGCGGATTCCCCTGAACGTTCTCACAACTGAACAAACCTTAATGAAATTTTTCAGTCCAATCTCAAATTCAGGGTCTTCAAGTCTGCAATTTGGAATATATGTAAACTTGACATTAAACCTCCGCAAAACCTTGCTCGTTGCAAACAAACCACATTGGCTGTCGCGGAGTCTGACGCCCTGTTCGTCGGGACATTCGTCGCGTGGTCCCCACAGCAGCACAGGGACATTGAGTTCTTTTGCAAGCCTTGCAACCTCGTATTCTGTGCCAAAGTTGCAATGAGCAACAAACAGACCATCTATTCCTGCGCTTTTGAATTTAGCTGAAATTTTAATCCTGTCAGTCTCACTATGTAAAAGTCCATCATCAGCAATGTCATCAATATCTACAAAATCAACGCCAAGGTCATTAAGTCGATTTCTCGTAAGGTTAGCGTATTCTACTGCGGCAGAAGCGGAAAAAATACTTCTTCTTGTAGGGGCAAATCCAATCTTTATCACTACTATATATCCTCCCATTATTTCTGCTCTTATCATACTTAATGCAGTACTTAATTACAACAAATAATTCAGTGAATTTTATAAAACTATTGACTTAATTTACTTAACACGATATAATCAGAATAAAACTGGGGGTGTAATTATGGCGATTACAGCAAAAGAACTTGCGAAAAAGCTTGGCATATCTGAGGCAGCAGTATCTATGGCTTTGAATAACAAGCCCGGCGTCAGCATAGCAACAAGAAACAAAGTAATTGAAGCAGCTGAACGGTTTGGATACGACTTTTCAAGAATTAGTGAAAGCACGCTGGTAAGTTCGATAAAAGGAAACATCACTTTCGCTATATACAAAAAACACGGAGCAGTCGTTTCCGATACTCCGTTTTTCAATCATCTTACAGAAGGGATAGAACACACCTGCAAAAACCTCCGTTATCAGTTACACGTCAGCTATCTTTATGACGATGGAGAGATTCAGCATCAAATAGAATCCCTGCCTGTATATGACGGCATAATTCTTTTGGCAACAGAGATGAGAAAAGAGGACTTTGCTCCGTTTGAAAAAATTAAAGTTCCTATTGTAGTTTTGGATACATATTATCCCTCAAGTCCCTTTAACTGCGTTATCATAAACAACTTTCAAGGTGCATTCAATGCCACTGAACATCTTATCCAGCGAATAAAGGAACAGCCCGGATATCTTCACTCTTCCTACCAGATAGGCAACTTTGATGAGCGCGCTGACGGTTTTTACAAAGCAGTCCGCGCTGCTGGAATGAGCGTTTCACGTTCCCCCGTCATAAACCTTACACCTTCGCTGGACGGTTCATATCACGATATGCTTGAAGCTTTAGAAAACGGAACAGTCCCATCAAGCGGATACTTCGCAGACAATGACAACATAGCAGCTGGTGCTATGAAAGCTCTGATAGAAAAAGGATATAAAGTTCCCCAAGATATTTCGATTGTCGGTTTTGACAATATGCCTTTCTGCACCTATGTTGAGCCGTCGCTGTCGACAGTAGATGTTCCAAAAGCATATTTGGGTAAAGTAGCGGTAGAACGTTTGATTCAGATTATCACTGATAAAGACATACACCCGCTGAAAATCGAAGTATCTACAAGATTGATAAAAAGAAAGTCTGTAAAGAAATAGTTGTTATTATGAATTGTCATAATGTATGACACGTGACTTTGCCAGAATAAATGCCGGCACGCTGTATATATACCAGCAATATAAAATGTTGTAACCATCTGAATCAGGCGTATCCTCCGCACTCAGCTTGCTGATAAAACCTTCGGCTTCTGATCGGGTATTTTTGACTTTCCAAAGAGCCTGTACTACAGTGTTTGCACCGCCCCAAAGGTTTATCCAAGTCGGACAATCATCAACTGAGATTATAAGTTCTGGTCCGTCGCTATTCTTACCTTCACCGATATCGTCCATGCTATAACCGGTCTGCCTCATTGCTGAGATTGACTGTACGTATTCAAGCGAAGGATAACCATCAGCAAGAACCTGCAAATTGGACAGTGATTCGCTGTATGCGTTGATAATCGGAAGCTGGCGGTTAATGCCGTCCTGATCCTGCATTTGATGCCGAC
>ENA-ORMR01001792-ORMR01001792.1-human-gut-metagenome-genome-assembly--contig:-NODE-1792-length-15185-cov-4.637079_pt1 | contig 15185 bp, 14 predicted proteins | sample MGYA00242107_ERZ509003 | MGnify/ENA primary metagenome ERZ509003 (study PRJEB26280, sample SAMEA2338699) | human gut metagenome | biome: human gut; feature: human-associated habitat; material: faeces... | reverse complement strand
AATCCGCCCGAGGCATAAATACATCCAGATCATCATCCCAGGGAATAAATCCATGATGACGGATAGCTCCGATGCACCCGCCTCCGCACAGATAAAAAAGAAGTCCGTGTTTTTCGCAAAACTCCTTAAATACCAGAGTAATCTCCAGACATTTATTTTGTAACTCTTTTATTTCCATTTTCTGCTTCCTTTGTCAAATAATAGATTCCGCGGTATTTCGTGTAAGGTTCATGAAGATCCAGAAATACGCAGTCGTGGTGAGCCACCCGGTCTTTTTCCGGCGGCAGTTCTTTCCAAGCCAGATGTGAGTGTACTGAATCCGTCGAAATGGCCAAAACACGAGTGTTGCGTTTTGAGAAGGCATTAAGTTCCCGATTAAGCATCAGCAGTTCGGACGGGCAGGTGAAACTGAAATCCTCAGGGTAAAAGAACAGAACGGCAAGCTTTCCTCTGGTGTATTTGTAAAAGTTGAAATGTTCAACAAGCGTGTTGTCGCTTAAGACTGCCGGGGCAGTAAAATCCGGTGCCGCCATTCCTACCGTCAATTCCATATGGGGGTGGAGCGGTTCCTTTTCCTCAAAACATCCGGGACTGTAATCGTGGGCAAGATTATTGGGAAATGTGCAGCCGCATTTATCGTCTTCAGAACAGTCGCATTTGTTGGCATAGTCGTAATGGCAGTCGCCGGTTTCTGTCGTATCGTTCATTGTCGATTCTCCTTAATATGAAAAAAGCCAGGAATTTGTCCTGGCTTTGATATAAGGTTTTACCGCGGAAGTTTTTAGATATACGAAACTTCTAGTACTTCAAACGTCTTTTTGCCGCCCGGAGCCATATAGACAACTTCGTCGCCGACTTCTTTGCCAATCAGAGCCTTTGCCAGCGGCGAGGACAGAGAAATTTTGTTGTCGTTTATGTCGGCTTCATAGTCGCCCACAATCTGGTAGCAGTTTTCGGTATCCGTATCAACGTCAACGACGGAAACAGTTGCACCGAAACGGATGACGTCGCCGCTCATTTCTGCCGGGTCAATAATTTGTGCCCGGCTGACGACGGCTTCCAGCTCCTGAATCCGCCCTTCAATAAAGCCTTGTTTTTCTTTAGCTGCCGAGTATTCGGCATTTTCCGATAAATCGCCATGCGAACGCGCCTCGGCGATGGCGGCGATAACATTGGGCCGCTCAACACCTTTTAAGGTCTTGAGTTCCTGCTCTAACCGTAAAAATCCTTTCTTGGTCAGTGGGAATTTATCCATTTTATTTCTCCTAAAAATAAGTTTTCCGCAAAAGGCTGCGGATGTGTGCGTTAATTGAAAAGTTTGAAAAAATTTGACTGCCACCTTTGCGGTGCCAGCCAGTATCCGTTATTTTCTGTATATAAATATAAGCACAAATCAAATAATAAATCAAGTAAAATTTTTAAAGTGGTGTGGGCAAGCCTTGTCATGCAGCAAAATGGCGGAAGGGAGCGGCGGCGGGAAATCAGGCGTACGGCGACGAGGCGGTATCGGCGGCAAAGCGGCTGAGTATACGGTGGGAAGGGGGAGCATACGGCAACGAAAAGGCAGAACATACGGTAATGGAGAAGCGGGACATATAACGGGGGAGCTGTTGATTAGTCAAACTTTATGCTATACAACCAGGCAGGAAGTGCTAGATTATAACTGTTTTATTGTACAAGGAGAACTTTGATGAAAAAGCTGCTTTGCCTTCTTCTGACGCTCGCTATGACGCTTTCGCTCGCTGCCTGCGGCAGCAAGACGGACAATGGCGGCAGCGATGCCCAGCAGGAATCCGAGAACGGCAAGACCTATAAGGTCGCCGTCATCAAGCAGCTCGACCACGCTTCCCTTGATGAGATCGCAAACGCCATCACCGCCGAGCTTGACAAGCTCGCCGCCGACAACGGCGTGACCATCGAATATGAGGTCACCTCCGGTCAGAATGACCCGACGATCTTAAAGCAGCTCTCCGATCAGGCGATCGCCGACAACGTGGACGCCATCGTTCCCATCGCCACAAGCGCCGCGCAGATCGCAGCCCTCTCCGCCGAGGACAGCAAGACCCCCGTGGTCTACGCCGCCATCTCTGATCCCGCAGCGGCAAACCTGACCGGCATCGACTATGTGACCGGCACGAGCGATGCGCTGAATACCGAGTTCATCATGGACATGATGTTCGCCCAGAATCCGAACGTTGCCAAGGTCGGCCTCCTCTACTCCCTCTCCGAGCCGAACTCCGCCCAGCCCATCACCGACGCCAAGGCCTATCTTGACGCAAAGGGCATCGCGTATGTCGAGCAGACCGCCAACACGAACGACGAGGTCGTTGCCGCCGCTTCCGCGCTGATCGCCGACGGCGTGGACGCCGTCTTTACCCCGACCGACAATGTCATCATGGCCGCTGAGCTGGCCATCGCCGAGGACTTTGCCAAAAATGGCATTCCCCACTACACCGGCGCTGATTCCTTTGTCCGCAACGGCGCCTATGCCACCTGCGGCGTGAACTATACCGATCTCGGCACCAAGACCGCTGACCTTGCTTACTCTGCCATCACCGAGGGCATGGGTTCCATGGAGGACTACTACCTGATGGACGGCGGCATCATCACCGTCAACACCGACACCGCCGCCATGATCGGCAAGCAGGCCGAGTATTCCTGCTTCGACAGCATGGGTACCGTCGTTGAGGTCACGACCACCAAGGACTAAGCCGCATTCCCGTTCCCAACAACGTACAGCCGTCCCCCGGCTTTTCGCCGGGGGCATCGGCATGAAAGGAGACTTCTCCCATGCTCATCATCACGCAAACCGCCCTTGAACTGGGCTTCCTCTACGCACTCATTGCAATGGCGCTCTTTTTGAGCTACCGCATTCTCGATATCGCAGATCTGACGACCGACGGCTGCTTTGTCCTCGGCGCAGCCGTGTCCGTCACGGTGACGGCGGCAGGGCACCCCATTCTCGCCATTTTTGCCGCGATGCTCGCAGGCGCGTGCGCAGGCTTTGTCACCGCCTTTTTGCAGACGAAGCTCGGCGTGCCGAGCATTCTGGCCGGCATCATTACCAATACCGGCCTCTATACCGTCAATCTGATGGCAATGGGCTGGAAGTCAAACCAGAGTCTGCTCGGCGGCAGAACCGTCTTCACAATGCTGCGCGACCGTGGCATCGGCGGGGACTGGTACGAGCTGCTGCTCGCTGCCAGCGTCACGATTCTCGCAGGGCTGCTGCTGGTGCTGTTTCTCGGCACGCGCATGGGGCTCTCCATTCGCGCCACGGGCGATAATCCCGACATGGTGCGCGCCTCTTCTCTGAACCCCTCGTTTACGATCACCGTGGGGCTGTGCCTTGCCAATGTGCTCACGGCGCTCTCCGGCGCTGTCGTGGGGCAGTATCAAAAAACCGTGGACATCAACTCCGGCACGGGCATCGTCGTCATCGGTCTCGCCTGCCTCATCATCGGCGAAACGCTGCTCGGCCGCAGAAGCGTCAAAAAGGGCGTCATCGCCGCCATTCTCGGCTCGATCGTCTACCGCTTCATCTATGCCATCGTTTTCTACACAAAGATCGTCCCCGTCGAGTGCTTAAAGCTCCTGACGGCGGTCATCGTGGCGCTGGCCATCGCCTCGCCAAGCATTCGCAGGTGGTTCGCGTTCCAAAAGCGCAAGATGTCTGCCAGAACGAAGGAGGGCGCGTAAGATGTTAGATATCAAGAAGATCTCCAAGACCTTCAATCCCGGCACAGTGAATGAAAAAAAGGCTCTCACGGAACTATCGCTTCACTTGGACGAGGGCGACTTCGTCACCATCGTCGGCTCGAACGGTGCGGGCAAATCGACCCTCTTCAACGCCATCGCGGGCAGCTTTTATGTCGACGAGGGCAGCATTTCGCTCGCCGGGGAGGACATCACCTTCCTGCCCGAGCACGAGCGCTCCCGCCGTATCGGGCGGCTTTTTCAAGACCCCCTGCGCGGCACTGCGCCAAACATGACGATCGAGGAAAACCTTGCGCTTGCGTACCTGCGCGCGGCGCACGGCAATCCCTTCAGCCGCATCAGCAAGAAGGACAAGGCCTTCTTCGCCGATCAGCTCCGGCAGCTCGACATGGGCCTCGAGGATCGCATGAAAAACCCCGTTGGTCTCCTCTCCGGCGGACAGCGCCAGGCGCTGACGCTTCTTATGGCTACGCTGAAGAAGCCGCAGATACTGCTTCTTGACGAGCACACCGCAGCCCTCGACCCCAAGACCGCAGCGAAGGTGCTTCAGCTTTCCGATGAGATAATCGCGAAAAACCATCTTACCGCAATGATGGTAACTCACAACATGGCAAACGCGATAGAATACGGCAACCGCCTTATCATGATGAACGACGGCAAGATAATTTACGACGTGAAGGGCGAGGAAAAGAAGAAGCTCACCGTTGACGACCTGCTCCAGAAATTCGAGGAAGCAAGCGGCTCCGCGCTCAACAACGACCGTATGCTCCTTTCAGGCAATAAGTAATATATGGTCACCTCTAAAAACCTCATATGAGCGAAAATGTGCAGTGCGCACCATCTTCGTCGTCAAACCTCCTCGTAAGGCATACAGCCTTACTTCGTCGGCTTTCCTAGAATCTGGCACACCCTGCCCATTTTTGCTTTTCACACCGGTTTTTAGAGGTTCCCTTATTTATCTCCGATACTACAAATCCCCGCAGGGCGCCTGCGGGGATATTTTTAGAGGTGACCATAAATAAAAAAATCCCGGAAATCAACTTTCCGGGATTTGATATTACTGCTGAACCAGATCTTCTGCGGGCTTAACGGGAGCTGCGGGTGCTTCCGGAGCGGCGTTTACATGCGTTTCGGAGTTGATGCCAGACGCTACAGCCTTTCCGGTGATAAAACTGCCGACCATCGACTTCAGGTCAACGCCAAGACCGTCGAGCAGTCCTGCGGAAGCCTGGGTAGTGGCTTCGGTGATGTCTTTGACCAGCTTTGCGGTGTTGCCGTCGCCGTACATTGTGATCTTGTCGACGTTCTCAAGCGGCTTTGCGATAGCCTGAGCGACCTCCGGCATCTTCTCAAAGTACATCTGGAGCACTGCGGCTTCTTCCATCTTGCGCATTGCTTCCGCCTTCTTGTCGAGACCTTCCGCCTCGGCGATAGCCTTGGCGCGGACTGCCTCCGCCTCTGCGATACCTCTTGCGCGGATACCTTCCGCTTCCTGCTCTGCCGCGTATCTTGCGGCTTCTGCGCGCGCCTTCGCTGCGGCTGCTTCGTTCTGCGCCGTTACAAGGATCGCTGCGGCTTCGTTCCTCTTGATCTCCAGCTCTGCTTCTGCGTTCTGGATATCTTCGTACTTCTTAGCTTCCGCGTTGCGCTGAATGGTGTACAGCTCCGCGTCTGCGTTCTGCTGGGCTGCGTATTTCTGAGCCTCGGCGGTTTTCTTTACCTCTGCTTCGAGGGCGCGTTCCTTGATCTCGGCTTCCTTCGCCTTTATCTCGACTTCCTTCGCCTGCTTTGCCAGGTTTGCGTTTGCGGAGGTTATCTCGATGGTCTTGCGCTGCTCTTCCTGCTGAATGGTGTAGGCTGCGTCGGCTTCCGCACGCTTGATGTCAGCGGCGCGCTTGAGCTCAGCCTGCTTTATCGCAAGCTCGTTCTCGCGCTCTGCGATGGCTGTCTCGGAGTCTACGCGGGCGTCGTTCGCCTTGCGGTTTGCCTCCGCCTGAGCGATTTTGATGTCGCGCTCAGCCTCGGCCTTGGAAATAGCCGCCTTCTTTTTGATCTGCATGGTGTTGTCGATACCCATGTCGTTGATGATACCGTTGTCGTCAACGAAGTTCTGCACGTTGAACGATACTATTTCAAGACCCATCGCACGCAGATCGGGGTCTGCGTTCTGCTTTACCTTGTCGGCGAACGCCTGGCGGTTGGAGACCATCTCCTCAAGCCGCATCTGACCTACGATCTCACGCATGTTGCCTTCCAGTACCTCCCTTGCGACGCCGGTTATGTACTGCACGTTGCGGTTAAGGAAGTTCTGCTGCGCCTTCTGGATTATGTCGGGGTCGGGGGATATCTTGACGTTTACCACCGCGTCAACGGAGATGTTGATGTAATCCGCAGTAGGGACCGCCTGGGCGGTCTTGACGTCAACGGACATCAGGGCAAGCTCCAGCACGTCGCAGCGCTCTAAGAACGGCAGTTTGACAGTCGCCTTGCCTATAACTACCTTAGCCTTGCGCCGCAGACCGCTTATGATGAACGCCTTATCCGGCGGAGCCTTGCGGTAGCCAGCGCTGAAAATGACGATCACCAGTATAACGATGATCACAATTGGGACGAGAAGTCCCGGTTCGATGAAATCCGGCATGTGAATACCTCCTTATGCCTGCTTGTATTTCTTGGCGATCCCCGCCGCTTTGTAGTAATTTTCCTGGAGTTTGCGGAACTCCTCGCCGCACTGGCTGTGGTCGCCGGAGCGTATATCGTCGACGATCTTCTTAGCCGGCAGGAACACTCCGTTCAGCCCGATGTTTCCGGCAAGACCCTTGAGCGCATGCGCCGAGAAAAGCATCTGCTGATAGTCCTCGCGCTCAGCGGCGGAGGTAAGCTCCAGCACCACGCTGTCCGCAGAATCAAAGAACTTATACAGATATTTCAGAAACATGCTTTCGCTGTCCATGAAATGCTCTATCATATCCTTGACGTTAAGACCAACGCCGTCCCACTCGTCGCAGAATTCTTTTGTAATCATAATCTATCACCTCTCTAATCTATTCTACCATTTCGGGAATAATTCGTCAAGAACTCCGATTTTTTTCGTAGGAATAGACAAAAACGCCCCCTGAAAATTTCAAGGGGCGACAAAACTAAATTCTGATTTTAAATTACTTGAAGTTGTAGAGCTGTATCTGCTCGAAGCCGTCGAGGAGCTCTCCGGACATCTTGAACGCCGCGTCGACGCCGCGCGCAACGCACTCGATTGGGTTTTCTGCAACGAAGCAGGGAGCGCCCACGTTGTCGCTGATAAGCTCCGGCAGACCACCGAGCATTGCTCCGCCGCCGGTGAGGAGTATTCCGTTCGAGAGGATATCGCCGACCAGCTCAGGCGGAGTGGATTCCAGCACCAGCTTTACCTGCTCGACTATCTCCATGGCGTTCTCGTGGATAGCGTCGTAGATGTCCTGATCGGATATCTCAATGCTCTCGGGGAGACCCTTCAGGAGGTTTCTGCCGCGTATCGTCATCTTCTTTTCGCCGGTGGGGTCGAATACGTTTGCGATCTCCATTTTGGCTTTTTCTGCGGTCTTTTCGCCGATGAGTATTTTGTATTTCTGGGTGATGTGGCGGATTATTGCCTGGTCAAATTTGTTTCCCGCCATCTTGATGGAGCGGCTCTGGACGATACCGTTGAATGAAACGATAGCCACATCGGCAGTACCGCCGCCGATGTCAACTACCATGGTTCCGTTGGGTTTGGAGATGTCCACGCCAGCACCGATAAGAGCCGCGATAGGCTCCTCAATGAGGAACACCTTGCGCGCGCCTGCGGACATCGCCGCCTCGACTACTGCACGGCGCTCCACGTCGGTAACGGAGGAGGGCACGCACAGAACTATGCGTGGCTTCATCATGGCGCCGCCGTTCACCATGTGGATAAACTCGCGGATCATTGCCTCGGTCATGTCGTTATCGGAGATAACGCCGTCCTTCAGAGGGCGCACTGCAACGATGTACTCCGGGGTTCTGCCTATCATCTTGTAGGCCTCCGCGCCGACCGCGACGACTGCTTTTTTCTTCTTATCGTAAGCCACCACGGACGGTTCATTCAGTACAATGCCCTTTCCGGCAATGGTGATGATGATATTCGCGGTGCCAAGGTCTATGCCTATATCAAGTGCCATATTTATTCTCCGTTCTCTGATTTGTCTTTTCGTCTACACGTTTATTATATGGGGAATTCCAACATAAATTATATCATGTTTTTTGTCGTTTTGCAATATATTTTGCGGCTTCCTTCAGAAGAAATTCACGTTCGTTCGGAAAATTTCCGTTTATTACTTCGTCAAGCAGGAATTTCAGCGCCTTCCCCATTTCCGGACACGGCTCCATCAGCCCGGAGAGCGCCTTCCCGTCGACCGCAAGGTCTTTCAGCGTGAGACAGCAGGACGGCGCGAGGGCTTCCGCACGGGAGAGAACAGCGCGCCATTCGCCGCAGCGTCCGGCGCATTCCGGAGTTTTCGCCGAGTCGTCGCAGATGTGGGCCAGGCAGATATCCCTGACGGTTTCCAGACCGTATTTCCTGAGCAGCCGGCGCACCGACTTATCCGTATCGCTGAGATGAACGTCGTGATACCTTACAATGGTGCAGACCCGCTCCCGCAGTGCGTTGCTGCATTTCAGCCGGCGGAGGATATCCTCTGCGATATCCGCACTGACGGCGGCGTGACCGTAGAAGTGACCCTCGCCGTCCTCGCCGAGCGTGAATCGCTGCGGCTTCCCGATATCGTGGAGCAGCATTGCGAGGGTCAGCGGAAGCCTGCACTCGCTGCCTGCGGAGATCTCCGCGGCCTTCTGCGCGGACATCACGCAGTGCTCGTAAACATCGAAGCAGTGGAACCTCGAGTGCTGCACGAAGCCTGTGCATTCCCGGAATTCCGGGATTATCACTGCGGCGATATCGCGGAATTCGGTCAGAACCCGGAAAATATTGCGGTGGGAGTTTCTGCCGGTCAGCAGCCCGCACAGCTCGGAGAAAACGCGCTCTGCGGATATCTTATTGAGCAGCTCCCTGGTATCGTGCATAGCCCGTGCGGTGTTTTCCTCTATCTCAAACCCGAGGGAAGCCGAGAAGCGCAGTCCCCGCAGGATACGCAGAGCATCTTCGCGGAAGCGCTTTTCCGGCTTGCCTATGCAGCGTATCACGCCCGCTTTGATGTCCTCGGCACCGCCAAATTCGTCGAAATATCCCTGCTTGGGATTGTAGGCTATGCCGTTCATCGTGAAGTCCCGGCGGGAAACGTCGTCGCGGATATTCCTTGTGAATGTGACGCGCTCCGGGCGGCGGCTGTCGCGGTATTCGCCGTCCACGCGGTAGGTGGTTATCTCGATGGGGGAGCCGTCTGCAAGCACCGTGACTGTCCCGTGCTTCAGTCCGGTCTCTATCAGGCGGTATCCCGCAAAGACCTGCTCGGTCTCCGCCGGGAGCGCAGACGTCGTTATGTCGTAGTCATGCGGGATTATCCCCATCAGGCTGTCACGGACGCAGCCTCCGACCACCCAGGCTTCATGTCCTGCGGATTCCAGCATGTCCAGCGCGCAGGAGATATTCTCAGGCAGTATCATTATGCACCTCCGTTCTGTTATTGTCTGATTATTATGGTATTATAGTAAAAAAAAGAACTGTATAAAACAGCCCCCGAAGTATTACTCACGAAATGTCGAAGTAAAGAAAGGAGGCCGTATTGCGATTACCTGGAGATATACTCAGGGTGTTCGTAATACGACCCCTCTCAAAGAGTGAGTCAAAATAAAACCTTCTCTATAAGCCCGACCTGAAAGAACGCTTTTTATCAGCATGTTTACCTGACCGCAGCGGTGAGCCGGAACGGAATTACCCGCAAGGTTTACCATTGCGCGTCACGCTAGAAACCGATGATCTGCGTTTCGTCGGACTGTATTCTTCCGGAATACAACGGCTCCGCCTGCGCGGAGATTGCCTGCGTCCACCGGAGCTGCCCGCAGCTTTTGCAGAATCTGTTCTTGCATCTGCCCTGCGCCTTTGACCCCGCCGCTGGACTTTGCGGAAAGGCTGTGATAGCTGAACCCGTGTGTACCCGGAATTCAGGCGCATATCATGTAGACCAGTATCCTGCAGCCGCACCGGGCTGCATACTGCCGCACACCGTCCGCGTCTGCGCCGCCCGGCATGCGAAGGAACTCCGCTGTGCATGTACTTTCCGTCAACGCTCCCGATAGCGATCAGGCTCGCACACTTACAGTTTTATTCATCTTTATTTTATCGCATTTCATGCAAAATGTCAAGTGTTTTTCCCAAAATTCCCCGACTAATACACAAATTCCGTCAAAAAAATCCTTATGTTCCCTAGAACGCGATGATTTCTCCGAGTATCCTCAGCAGGTACATTCCGAAGCTCATTCGGCGGACATCCTCCCGGGCGACGATATCCGAGCGGAACACCTCGCTGCCGTCCAGCGTGACAAGAAACTCTCCTACAAACTGTCCCTTTTCCACCGGAGCCTCCAGCTTCTCAACGAAGGTGTATTCGTACTTTACCCTGCCGGAGCAGCCCTTCTTTATAATGCAGTCGCCCAGTGACTTCACCATCGGCCTGACCTCCGCAGTCTCGCCGCGCTCCACCGCTATCGGAAGGAGTTCCCGGCTGTCTGTCTCGGGAGTAAACCGCTCAAATCCGCTGAAACCGTAGTCAAGCAGCTCCTCCGCCTTGTCGAAGCGCTCCGGATCTTCGCCGCAGCCCAGCACCACCGCCACAAGCCGCATGTCCCCGCGCTGTGCGCACGCCGCAAGGCAGCAGCCAGCGCCGTCCGTGGTGCCGGTCTTGCCGCCCAGAATGCCGTCATAGTACCGCACCAGCTTGTTGGTGTTCAGAAGCTGAGTTTCTCCGCCGCGCAGGTAATCAAGCCAGGTCAGCAGCCAGCCGCGGTAGTATTCCTTCGTCATAAGCTCCGCCGTCATTATGGCGATGTCCTCAGCGGAGGAGTAGTGGCCTTCTGCGTCGAAGCCTACGCAGCCGGTAAACTTCGTGTTTTTCAGCTTCATTTCCCTGGCGCGTTTGTTCATCAGCTTCACGAATGCCGCTTCGCTTCCCGCCGCGTGTTCCGCGAGGGCTATGCAGGCGTCGTTCGCGGAACTAACGATGACCGCTTCCAGAAGCTCCGCTGCGGTCATTTCCTCGCCCGCTTCCAGCCATATCACCGAGCCTTCCGCAGACGAGGCGTATGACGAAGCCTTAACAGCGTCCGTAAGCTGTAGCTCCCCGGCGTCTATCATATCCGCGAGCACCAGAAGGGACATCACCTTAGTTATCGAAGCCATCGGCAGCCGCGCCTGAGCGTTCACCGAGTACAACACCTGCCCTGTTTCGGCCTCCATCAGCACCGCCGCTTTCGGCGTAGCTATGGAGCCGGTCTCGCCGTCCCCGGATTCTTCGGCGTACGCCCTCCAGGACAGACCTGCAGCCAGTATAGCAGCGCACAAAATGCAGCACAGTATTTTTCTGAAGTGTTTCAACGGAATTCCCCCTTTATAGTACAAGCCGCTTTTTATAAAAGGTATGCCGTGGATCAGAAAAAATTGCAGATTTTTTTGCAAAGCCCTTGACAAATCACATGTGCGGGTGTATAATCAAATCAAACAAATGAACAGATGTTCAAACGAACGACCGAAAAGGAGACACCGCCCATGGAAAACGACGCACCACACTGTGAATTCATGTGCGTACATGCAGACACAGTAGACCGGATAACTTCGACGATGCCCGATGAAGATACGCTTATAGACCTGTCTGAGCTGTTCAAGGTATTCGGGGATTCCACACGGATAAAGATACTCACGGCGCTGAGCCACGGAGAGCTTTGCGTGTGCGACCTGTCGAAGCTGGTCGGAATGACGTCCTCGGCGGTATCACATCAGCTCAAGATACTTCGCAGCGCGAAGCTTGTAAGCTGCCGCCGCGATGGAAAAACTGTGTTCTACGCCCTTGCCGACGACCATGTTACAACGATAATCCGCCAGGGGCTGGAGCATGTCAACGAATAAGGAGCAGAGCCATGACTGATTTCTGGGACAAGATAGCCGGGGTGTACGACCTCGCAGAGAGCATAAACGGAGACGTGTATCACGAAATGTGCGCGCAGACTGAAAGGCTGGTCCCCGCCGGGGCAAAGGTGCTTGACTGCGCCGCCGGCACCGGGGAGCTTTCGCTCGCCGCCGCGAAAAATGCGGAATCTGTAGTCTGTACCGACCTTTCCGAGAAAATGCTGAAAAACGCCCGCCGCAAGGCTGGATTCTTCGGAGCCGATAATATCAGCTTTGAAACGCGCAATATCTTCGATTTGAAAGACCCGGACAACACCTACGATATAGTGATCGCCGGAAACGTCCTGCACCTGCTGAAGAATCCGCAGGGCGCAGTCATGGAGCTTTACCGTGTGCTCAAGCCAGGCGGAAAGCTGCTTCTTCCGACATTTACCGCAAAGAACCGCGGGAAGCTTCTTATAAAGCTCTACAAGGCGATAGGCTTCGACCCGGAGGCGAGCTATTCCCCTTCGGAATACAAGAAAATGCTCGAGGGCTGCGGCATTGGCAGGGTCTACACAAAGCTCATCAAGGGAACTATCCCGTGCTGCTATGCAGTCATAATCAAGAACGAAGCAGAGGATAACTCTGACGAATAAACCAACCGAGAAAGGACACCACTATGAAAAAGACATTCAAGCTCATCGACCTGGACTGCGCGCACTGCGCCGCTAAGATGGAGGAGGCAATAAAGAAGCTCCCCGGCGTTACAAACGCTTCCGTTAACTTCCTTCAGCAGAAATTCACGCTGGAAGCTCCGGACGATAAGTTCGACGAGGCTCTAAAGGCGGCAATAAAGGTATGCAAGGACGTTGAGCCGGACTGCACGATAAAGGTGTAATTTTTTTCAGATAACGAGGTGAGCAGCAATGAGTAAAAAGCAGAAAAAAATGCTGATACGCATAATCGCCGCCGGAGCGATCTGGGCGATCGGTTTTGCAGTAGAGCATATTTTCCCGACGGACGACAGATTCAGCCTGCTGGGATTCATTCATCTGGGAATATTCACCGCCGCTTATCTCGTGATAGGCTGGGATATCCTGTGGAAAGCTATCCGGAACATCGCGCACGGTCAGGTGTTTGACGAGAACTTCCTGATGTGTATAGCTTCGATCGGCGCTATGGTTATCGGCGAGTACGACGAAGGCGGCGCGGTAATGATTCTCTACCAGATAGGCGAGCTGTTCCAGAGCGTTGCGGTCGGAAAATCCCGCCGCTCCATCGCCGAGATGGTGGACATTAACCCTGAGTACGCGAATGTAGAGCGCGACGGCGAGGTGTCCGAGGTCTCCCCGGAGGACGTAGCCGCAGGCGAGACGATAGTCATTCGCCCCGGCGAGCGTATCCCGCTTGACGGAACGGTAATTTCAGGCTCTTCCGAGCTGAACACTGCGGCGCTCACCGGCGAGAGCGCGCTCCGCGCGGTCGCAGAGGGCGACGATGTAATAAGCGGCTGCATCAACACGAACGGCCTGCTCAAAGTCAAGGTATCGCGCCCCTACTCCGACTCCACCGTTGCGCGTATCCTGGAACTGGTCGAGAACTCCACCGAGAACAAGGCAAAGCCCGAGAACTTCATTACGAAATTCGCGAAGGTGTATACTCCTATCGTGGTGTTCGCGGCTATCGCGCTGGCGATAATCCCGGGTCTTATAGAAACTTCGATGAACGGCTTCACCGATTTCACCAACTGGATCGGCGAAGGCGGCTGGGTTTACCGTGCGCTGTCGTTTCTGGTAGTTTCCTGCCCCTGCGCTCTGGTTATTTCGGTTCCGCTCTCCTATTTCGGCGGTATCGGCGGGGCTTCGAAGTATGGTATCATGATAAAGGGCGCGAACTATCTCGAAGAACTGTCGAGAGCGCGCACGTTCGTGTTTGACAAGACCGGCACCCTTACAAAGGGCAGCTTTGCAGTCACCGGAGTAACTCCCGAGGGTATGTCGGAAAACGAGCTGCTCGGTATCTGCGCGGCTGCGGAGACCTACTCCACGCACCCGATAGCGCAGTCGATAATCGCGGAAGCCAAGAAGCGCGAGCTTACAACAACGGCTTCCGACGCCGAGGAGATCGCGGGCTACGGCGTAAAGGCAGTAGTTGACGGCAGGACTGCAATAGTCGGAAATCACCGCCTTATGCAGCGCGAGAACATCGCGGCTCCCTCTGTGGACACCCCGGGCACTGTCGTGCACTGCGCGGTTGACGGTAAATACGCAGGCTGCATCGTGATATCCGACGAGATAAAGCCCGGGGCACCGAAGGCGCTTGCGGCTCTCAAGGAGCTTTGCGGCGCAAAGACGGTAATGCTCACCGGCGACCGTAAGGCAGCCGCTGACGCCATCGCAAAGACAGCAGGTATCGACGAGTACCACGCGGAGCTTCTCCCTGATGGGAAGGTATCCAAGGTGGAGGAACTCTACAAGGCTAAGCCGGAAAACAGCTCGCTGGTATTCGTGGGCGACGGAATGAACGACGCTCCGGCGCTTGCCCGGGCGGACGTCGGCATAGCGATGGGCGCAATGGGAAGCGACGCGGCGATAGAAGCCGCGGATATCGTCCTGATGAACGACAATATAGAGAGCCTTCCTACAGCGGTGCGTATCTCGAAAAAGACTCACGCCATTGTAATGCAGAACATAGTGTTCGCGATAGGCATAAAGGTGTTGATAATGCTGCTTACTGCGGTGGGTATCGGCAATATGTGGATCGCGGTGTTCGGCGATGTTGGAGTTGCAGTGCTTGCGATTCTGAACGCCACACGGGCTATGAGAATAAAGTAAATCAAACCGGGACTGCGGCTGGCAGTCCCGGTTTTTTAATTCGGAATTCGGAATTCTTAATTCGGAATTACGGTGCCGCCTTCGGCGGAGGATTTGAAATATCGCGCGAAGCGCGCACGATAATTCTCTTAATTCCGAATTTAAAAAGGGCTGCCGGCGGCAGCCCTTGATTATTAGTTCTTTAAGCTCTGTAACGGAGCGGGAATGCGTCCGCCGCGGCTGATGAACTTGCTTGCGGAGAATTTGCTTACCGGCATTACCGGAGCGCTTCCGAACAGACCGCCGAACTCTACCATGTCGCCTTCCTTCTTGCCGATGGCAGGAATTACGCGCACTGCGGTGGTCTTGCTGTTGACCATGCCGATAGCGGCTTCGTCAGCGATGATGGCGGATATGGTGTCAGCGGAGGTGTCGCCGGGAATTGCGATCATATCCAGACCTACGGAGCAGACAGCGGTCATTGCTTCCAGCTTCTCAAGGCCGAGGGAGCCCTTGACTGCTGCGTCGATCATGCCGGCGTCCTCAGATACGGGAATGAACGCGCCGGAAAGTCCGCCGACGTGGGAGGAAGCCATTACGCC
>ENA-ORMR01001788-ORMR01001788.1-human-gut-metagenome-genome-assembly--contig:-NODE-1788-length-15247-cov-3.822012_pt1 | contig 15247 bp, 15 predicted proteins | sample MGYA00242107_ERZ509003 | MGnify/ENA primary metagenome ERZ509003 (study PRJEB26280, sample SAMEA2338699) | human gut metagenome | biome: human gut; feature: human-associated habitat; material: faeces... | reverse complement strand
AAATAGTAAAAACATTTGGTGGAAGTATAGAAATGATAAATGTAAAGCCAAGTGTAAGAAAAATATTTGAAATGAGTGGTGTCTTGAAAATAGTACCTATTAGGAAAGACATAGAATTTAAAGTATCATAGATTAAGAAAAAATATTAAATTTGAAATATTATAGATTTAATAAAATATGAAATCTAAAGTAATCTTAAATTATTTGCTCTAAAATCTTAGTCTTTGTTTTACGATTTAGAGGATTTTTTGACATATTTTATCAAATGTTTGATTCTGAGTCTTAGTTTTACTTGTATAGGTTATTTAAAAAAGATAAAAAGAGGAGAAAACTATGAAGAGTTTATATGAAAATGAAATGAAATTAGAATTTTTAAGTAAATCTAATAATGAAGCATTTGCACGTATATCAGTTGCAGCTTTTGCTTCACAATTAGACCCAACTATAGAAGAAATGGCAGATATAAAAACTGCTGTGTCAGAAGCTGTTACTAATAGTATTGTTCATGGATATGAAAATATGAATGGAATGGTAAAAATAATATGCAAGATATTTGCAAATTGTATAGAAATAGAAATTTCAGATACAGGAAAGGGAATTGAAAATGTAGAAATAGCAAGAAAGCCATTATATACTTCAAAACCAAATTTAGAAAGATCTGGAATGGGATTTACAATAATGGAAAGCTTTATGGATGAAGTTTCAGTTGAATCTGTTTTCGGACTTGGAACAAAAGTTACTATGAAAAAGTTTATAAAAAAGGAGGAGTTAGACGAAAATACAGAAGAAATGGAACTTGCTAATTTAGGAGGAAGATAGAAAGGCAGGAAAAAATATGTACGATAATAGTATGGAAGACATATTTAAAGCTCAAAATGGAAATCAAGATGCTATGTCTAAATTAGTAGAAGACAATAAGGGTTTGGTATGGAGTATAGTAAAAAGATTTAATGGAAGAGGTTATGAATTAGAAGATTTATACCAAATTCGGGTCACTTCGGATTAATAAAAGCAATAAAAAGATTTGATACAAATTTAGATGTTAAGCTTTCTACATATGCTGTACCTTATATCTTAGGAGAAATAAAAAGATTTATTAGAGATGATGGACCAATAAAAGTAAGTAGAAGTATGAAAGAATTAGGAATAAAAATTAAAGAGTTACAAAAAGAATATATGAGAAAAAATGGAAAAGAAATAAAAGTAGAAGAAATTTCTAAAATATTAAAAATACCTAAAGAAGAGATAGCATCAGCTTTAGATGCATTTAATCCAATAGAATCAATTTATGATAAAACATATTCAGGTTCTGATGAAGGAATTAGTTTATTAGATAAAATAAGTAGTAATGTAAATGAAGCAAATACTATAGTGGATAAAATTTGTATAAAACAATTAATTGAAAATTTGGATGAAAGAGAAAGGGAGTTAATTTTATTAAGATATTATAAAGGGCAAACACAAAGTGAAGTTGCTAAAGTATTAGGAATTACACAGGTACAGGTATCTAGAATAGAGAAAAAGGTATTAAATTCAATGAAACTTAAGCTTGCAATATAGAGGAGGAATTATGCGAAAATTAACCATCTATATTTTGCTATTAATTTTAATTTCCTTTTTAATTCCAATAATATTTACTAGCAAATTTGAAGATAATAAACAAACATCAAGTATTTCAGAACATATAAATAATAAAGAAGAAAATACACTAAAAGTAGAAGAAGCTTCATATGATTATAAAAAATATAATACAGTAAAGGTTTTACATACAAAAATAAATAATGTAGAAGAAATGAAATTAGATGAATATTTGTATGGAGTAGTGTCTGCTGAAATGCCTGTAAGTTTTGAAAAAGAGGCTTTAAAAGCTCAGAGTATTGTAGCAAGAACATATACAATTTACAAAATAATACATAATGGTGGAAAACATGGTGAAGCAGATATATGTGATGATTCAAGTTGTTGTCAAGCTTGGATATCTAAAGAAGATAGATTAAGTAAGTGGGAAGAAATAGAAAGAGAAAGTAATTGGAATAAAATTATGCAGGCTGTAAATGAAACTAAAGGTAAAATTATAACTTATAATGGAGAACCAATTAATGCTTTTTTTCATTCTAATAGTGGAGGAAGTACAGAAGCTCCAATTAATGTATGGGGAGGTTCAGGATATCCATATCTTCAAACAGTAGAAACTTCAGGAGAAGATTCTTATACACAATATAATTCTGAAGTTAATCTTTCTAAAAAAGAGTTAATAAACAAAATGAAAGAAAAATACCAAGATTTCTCTATTAATTTTGAAGAAGAAAATCCAATACAAATTTTAGAGTATACAGAAGGAAAAAGAGTAAAAACTATAAAAATAGGAAATAAAAATTTATCAGGTGTAGAAGTAAGAAGTATTTTCACATTAAAATCTGCAAATTTTAATGTGGAAATTAAAGATGATAATATAAAGTTTTCTGTAATTGGATATGGTCATGGTGTTGGAATGAGCCAAACAGGTGCAGATAGTTTGGCAAAACAGGGAAAAACTTCAGATGAAATAATTACTCACTTTTATACTGGAGTTGATGTAACAGAATTATAATATTAGTGTAAATATTTTATTAATGTTAGGAGTTTAATTCTGTGAAGTTGTTGTGAAATAGTGTATTAAAAAACTCTTTCTAAAAATTTTGTGTAAAGCTTTTATAAAACTCTTATTTTTAGTTATAGAAAAATTATATAAATATAAAATGTAATAACCTATTAATGAACTTTTAGATTAATAATTAAATACTAATAATTTTTAATTGTATTTGTATAAATTTCTCTTAAAAGGAAATAATTATACTAAAGAAAAAATTAAGGAGGAATTTATTTTATGAAAAAAGATATAGAGAGAAAGAGAAATATACAAAAAACAAGTATGAATAAAGCTTTTTATACATCTGCAGGCGTTATTTCATTAATAGTAATTATATTTGCAATTGGAATTTTTGTTTATGGAAATAAAAATGCAGAAAATTCTAAAATTGCAGATTTAAATTCTAAAGATATAACAAGTCTAGTAGAGGGAGTGGATAAAACTTCTGAACAAGCAAGTAGTCAAATTGGAAAATCTGTTAATGAAGTAAAAGAGGAATCAAATACATTAGTAGTAGATACACAAAAAGAAAATAATAACAAAAAAAATGAAGTCCAACAAATAAAGGAACAAACTACTACTAAAACAACAAATTCTAACAATACTACTAATAAAACTGAAAAACAAGCAAAGGATACAGAAAATTCTAAGCAAGAAACAGAAAAAGCAGACCCTGTTTTCTCGATGCCTGTAGAAGGTGAAGTTATAAAAGAATTTGCAAAGGATAAACTTGTATATTCAGATACATTAAAAGAATGGGTAACACATGCAGGAATTGATATAAAGTCTGAAAAAACTACAATTGTAAAAGCATCAGAAGAAGGTACTATAAAATCTATAAAAAATGATCCAAGATATGGAATAACAGTAACAGTAGTTCACGAAAATGGATTCAAAACAATATACTCAAATTTACAAACAGCCGAATTTGTTTCTGAGGGACAAACAATAGAAAAAGGACAAATTATAGGATCAGTTGGAGATAATGCAGCCTTTGAAATTGCTGATGATCCACATCTACATTTTGAAATGACAAAAGATGGAACTAATGTAAATCCATCAACTTACTGGGAGAAATAAACATTAATAATATTTAAAGATAAAAATCTGATAGATATTTAATAGTATAATAAAAAGCTCAAGAAATTAATCTTGAGCTTCTATTTTATCTTAATTAATAATTACTTAGATTGTTTAATTTTTTTTCTATTTAAGATTTTTATAAAAATGATTAAATAAACTAATCCAATTATCCAGCCGCATAATACATCAGTTGCATAATGCACACCTAAGTATATTCGACTAATACCTATTAAGAAGATTATAGCAGAAAGCAGTGGAACAAATATGTTTTTTAATCTTTTATTTTTCATATATTTCATAATATAGTAAATAATTAATCCATAAAAAATCATTGACATCATAGAATGCCCACTTGGAAAACTGTAAGAATTTTCAACTGTCATAACTAATGTTTGAGTAGGACGTGGACGTCTAACAATAATTTTTATTAAATTATTTAATATAACACCAATTAAATTAGCAGATAAAAATGTAAGAAATATTTTTTTATTTTTCCACGAAATAACTGCAACAGATAAAATTCCAGAAACAATAACTAGTGTAGAACCAAGTGTTGTAATTAGTTTCATAATTGCAAGTATAGTATTGTTTACAGGAAAAATAGACATTATAAATTGATAAATGGGTAAATCAAAAAGTATCATATAGTCTCCCTTTCAAATAATATACAAAAATTATAGTATATTAAAAATTAAAAAGCAACATATGAGGTTGATTTTAAAAAAGATGCGTGGTACTATAAAGATGACTCGTAAACAAAGAGAAGAATAGGAGGTATTCATATGATTATAGAATTACCTGAGATGTTCTACAAAGCAGACGGAAAGAAATATGTACGGGTTAAAAATGGCATACTAGAGATTCATGGATACTGGGACTTTGAGAAACTCATGGTACAGCTGGCGTATGAAATGAAAGGCAAATGTCAATGCTATTATTGCAGAAAAAGTGTAGATCCAAAGAAAATAACGATTGATCATTTATTCCCAAGCGATTTTGGGGGAATGTCAATTACAAATAATTTGGAACCAGCATGTCAGAAATGCAATAGCAGTAAGTCTAACATGAACCAATACGAATACGGCGTGTGGAGGACTATACGGGATGAAGAAGCTCAGAAAAGTTTCTATCATAGTGTAGTTGCCAAAAAGAAAAAGAGAAAGTTCAACGCTAAGGTAAAAAAAGGTTTCGATTTACCTAAAAGCTGGGTTGAATATCGGAGGTTGGATAGTATCCAAAAAATCAGCAAAGTAAGCAATACCAATAGTAATAAGTTCAAAAGAATGTTAACTTTTGCAAGAAGGTATAACAAACTCCCAAGAACGATTGTTGTATCTAGAAATGGAAAACTCCTGGATGGAGCAACAGCATACGAGGTCGCTAAAAAGCTGAGATTTGTGGAAGTACCAGTAACTGTTCTCGAAAATGTTGTCATCTATAGAGCCTAATCTGTTTGCTAAAGAAACTCCCCTGACGATGGTTAGGGGAGTTTTCTTATCTTTTTATTGTACTACAATGTGAATATTGATATAATACAACATATATGAGAAATAGAGAGGATAATAAAATGAAATATATAATAGATCGAATAGAAAACAATTTAGTAATCTGTGAAAATCAAGAAACTAAAAAGATGGAAGAATTTCCTAAAAGTATGTTTCAAGAAGAAATAAAAGATGGAGATGTTGTTATAAAAGAAGGCAATTCATTCAAAATTGATGAAGAAGAAACAGCTAGCAGAAAGAAACATATTGAAGACTTAATGAAAAAATTAATGAACTAAAATCTTCAGAAAGGAAATACTAACATGGCAAATAAGTGGACAAACGAACAGTTAAGTGCAATAACACAAAAAGGTAATAACATACTAGTAGCAGCAGCTGCTGGTAGTGGAAAGACCACTGTTTTAGTTGAAAGAATTATAAGAAAAATAATTAATGATAATGTAGATATAGATAAAATATTAGTCGTAACATTTACAAATGCTGCAGCATCAGAAATGCGAGAAAGAATATTAACAGCTTTGTATAAGCAAATTGATGAGGATCCATTAAATCAAAGACTAAGAAAACAGATAGTATTATTAAATAAAGCAAGCATTTGCACAATAGATGCATTTTGTTTAGATATAATTAGAAATAATTTCTTTGAAATAGGAGCTTCATCAAACTTTAGAATAGCTGATAACACAGAATTAGAATTACTAAAGCAAGAAGCAATTGAAGAGACTTTTGAAGAACTATATTTAGAAAACGATGATGAATTTAATAAATTAATTGAATTATATGCTGGATACAAAGATGACGAAAATTTAAAAAATATAATTTTAAAAATTCATAATTACATTCAAAGTGCGCCATTTCCAGAAGATTGGTTAGAAGAACAAATTGAAAAATTTAATATGAGTAACATAGAAGATTTTTCACAAACAGAATGGGGAAAAATCATTTTAAAAAATTTCAGGGATGAAGTATTAAATTCAATTCAAATCCTAGAAAGCAGTAAACATCAATTAGATATGATTACTGAATTATCAAAGTTTTCACTAGTCGTTGCAGACGATATAAATCAATTAAAATTTTTAGAACAAAATTGGGATAACTGGGAAAGAGCACACGAAATAGCTAATAATTTAAAATTCAAAACATGGCCAACAGATAAAAAAGTAGTAAGCAATTTAAAAGAAGAAACTAAAAAAGCCAGAGATAATGTGAAAAAAAGAATATCAAAAGCCGTATCTCAAACATTTATATATAATACAGAAGAAGCGGTTGAAGACATTAATGCAATGTACCCAATACTTAAAAAAATAAAAGACGTAACACTAAAATTCATGGAAAAGTTTTCAGAGAAAAAATCAAACAAAAATATAATGGACTTTAGTGATATAGAACATTATGCTTTAAAGATCTTATTAAAAAAAGATGAAAATGGAATATATCAAAAAACAGAAGTTGCCAAAAAATATGAAGAAAAATTTAATGAAATAGCTATTGATGAATATCAAGATAGTAACTTAGTTCAAGAATATATTTTAACATCAATTTCAAATGGAAAAAACATATTTATGGTAGGCGACGTAAAGCAAAGTATATATAGATTTAGACAAGCAAAACCAGAACTATTTTTAGACAAATATCAAAAATATGGACTAGAACCAAATGAATATGGCCAAAAAATAAAACTATTCAAAAATTTCAGAAGTAGAGAGAACATACTAGATACAACAAATCTAATATTCTCAGACATTATGAGTGCTGACTTTGGTGAAATAGAATATGATGAAAGTGAATATTTGAATCTTGGAGCAACATATGAAGAACCAACAGAAAATGTAGAATTTGCGGGAAAGACCGAACTAGATATAATTGATTTGAAAAAAGAAGAAAATGAAGATGGCGAAGAAATAGAAGAAGATAATTCAAGTGAGTTACTAGAAAAAACAGAAATCGAAGCAAAATTTGTGGCAAACAGAATTCAAAAATTAATAAAATCAAAATATCAAGTATATGACAGAAAAACAGGATATAGGGATATAACATACAAAGATATTGTAATTTTGTTAAGAGCCACATCAAATACAGCAAACGTGTTTGAAAAAGAATTACTAAATTTAAATATACCTGTTTTTAGTGATCAAGCAGAAAACTATTTGGAATCAATAGAAATAAGAACAATAACATCATTACTAAAAATAATAGATAATCCATATAGAGACATACCTTTAGTAACAGTAATGAGATCAATCATAGGAGATTTCACAGATAATGAATTGATCGAAATTAGACTAACACAAAATGAAGGATATTTTTACGATTCATTAAAAGAAGCAAAAGCATCGCCAAAAATAGATGGTAAATTAAAAGAAAAAGTAATAAATTTTCTTGATAAACTAAACAAATGGAGAGAAGAAGAAAGATATCTTCCATTAAATGAATTTATTCAAAAAATATATGAAGAAACAGATTATTACAACTATGTTAGATTAATGCCAAATGGACAAGTAAGAAAAGCAAACTTAAAAATGTTATTAGACAGAGCAAAAGATTACGAAAAAGTCAGCTTCAAGGGATTATTTAATTTTATTAGATACTTAGAAAAAGTAAAAAGTAGTAACAGTGATTTATCTTCAGCTAAAGTAATTGGGGAAAATGAAAACGTAGTTAGAATTATGAGTATTCACAAAAGTAAAGGACTTGAATTTCCAGTTGCAATAATTTCAAGAACAGATAAGAAATTCAATCAAAAAGATTTAAATGAAAGCATTTTATTACACCAAGATATAGGTTTTGGAATGCAATATATTAATTATGATAGAAAGATCGAATATACTACAGCAACAAAAGAAGCAATAAAAATTAAAACTAAAGAAGAATCAATTGCAGAAGAAATGAGAATTTTATATGTTGCATTAACAAGAGCAAAAGAAAAACTTATAATAACAGGTGTCGAAAATGATTTTACAAAATCAATTGAACAGAAAAAAGAATTGTTAGAAATTTACGAAAAAGAAAATTATAAAATAAATCACTTGGTATTAAAGAAATACCTAAGTTATCTTGAATGGATAGAACTAGTATATTTAAACCATCAAGATATTGAAAATCAAATAACATTAAATAAGATAGCTAAAAAAGACGTGCTTAAAGCAGAAGAAAATCAAGAAGAACAAGAAAAAAGAAACATAGAATTACCTGAAAAAATAGATTATGAAAAGATAAATGAAATTTTAAATTGGCAATATAAATACAAAGAAATGACAAACATTCAAAGTAAAATGAGTGTAACCAAAATAAAAGAATTAAAAAATAATGAAACTCAAAAGCAACAACATATAGAAATTAAGCCAAAGTTTATGCTAGATAAAACAAAAGTATCATCTGCTGAAAGAGGAACAATAACTCACTTAATTTTACAAAAGCTAGATTTCACAAAAGAATATTCAAAAGAAGAATTAGCACAGTTTGTTAATAATTTATGTACTAAAAATATAATAACTCAAATACAAAAAGACAGCATAAACATAGAAAAAATATATCAAATAATCAATACACAATTTATAAAGAATTTAAAAAATGCAAAAGAAATAAAAAAAGAAACACCATTTTATACATACATAAATACTAAAGAAATATATAATACACAAAACTCTGAAAATATATTAGTACAAGGTATTATAGACTTATATTACATCAACCAACAAAATGAAGTAATTTTAGTAGATTATAAGACAGACTATGTAGAAGGTTCGGGAGAAGAATTAATAGACAAATACAAAGTACAGTTAGAAATTTATAAAAAAGCACTAGAAGAATCATTAAAAGAGAAAGTAAAACATGTATACATATATTCAATATATCTAAATAAAGAAATAGAAATAACCTTCTAATCGGCTAAAATGAGGTCGTACCGTATTTACAACAGATATAAAATGTAGTATAATAGTAATAGCTGAGACAAAAAATGGAATAAAAAATAGGAGGAAGCTATGAAAAGAATGCAAACGTTTTTTACATACGCTTTAATAATTATAGCATTTTACTTTTTTTCAAATTTTTTAATAGATTTTGGAATAAGAAGTTCATATAAAGATGTAAGTGATGAAAATATCAAAATAGAGCAAGCTGATAACGGGTTTGAAATAAATGTTGATAAGGCCAATTCAAATAGAAGACAATCATACTTTACAGGTACAGTAAAAAATAATTCTGATAAAGTAATTGAAAAACAATATGTAAAAGTTGATTCATATTATAAAGGAAAACTAATGCAAGAAAAATATTTGGCATTTGAAAATATGCAACCAGGAGAAGAAAGAAAATTTAAATTACTATATTCTTTAGGAAAAATAGATGAATATAGAGTTTCTTATGTTGACGAAATACCAGTAAATAAAACAATCATAGACAGAGGTATAGAAAAAGTTGTTGAGTATTATAACAAAGCTAAGAACACTAACTGGAAAGAAAAAGGTGCAGGTTTACTAGGTGGAGTTGCAGATAAATTTGAGCCAGTACATGTAGAAGGAAGCAACTGGGAACTATTTGTTGCTGTAATGTGGATATGGTATGCTATTCCATCAGGAGCAATATGGTTTATAATATAATGATGAATAATAGAAAAAGAGCAAATTTAAGTTTGCTCTTTTTTACGTTTAGAAAAAAATTAATATTTTATGTAGAAATATATTTTATAAATAGAAAATATGAACATGAAAATATTACTAAAATAGATTTTTGTTATATCAATATAATCAATATTTTGATATGCAGATATATTGAAAAATAAGCATTAATTTGATAGAATAATATAAATTTATTTAAGGAGATTTAAGCGTGAACGACAATCAAAAGCAAATTAGAAATTTTAGTATAATAGCACATATAGATCATGGAAAATCAACATTGGCAGATAGATTAATCGAAATGACAGGAGTACTTACAAAAAGAGAAATGGAAAGCCAAGTCTTAGACAATATGGATATTGAAAAAGAAAGAGGAATAACCATAAAGTCTCAAGCTGTAAGAATGAATTATACAGCAAAGGATGGAAAAACATATGAACTAAACTTAATAGACACACCTGGTCATGTTGACTTTAACTATGAAGTTTCAAGAAGCTTAGCAGCATGTGAAGGAGCAATTTTAGTTGTAGATAGTAGTCAAGGAGTAGAAGCACAAACACTAGCAAATGTATATTTAGCATTAGATAATAATCTAGAAATAATACCAGTAATAAATAAAGTAGATTTGCCAAATGCAAGGCCAGACGAGGTAAAAGCTGAAATAGAAGATATCATTGGAATTCCAGCAATGGATGCACCATGTATTTCTGCTAAGTCTGGATTAAATGTTGAACAAGTATTAGAAAGAATTGTTTCAGACATTCCAGCACCACAAGGAGATAGAAAAGGAAAATTAAAATGCTTAATATTTGATTCATTTTATGACAATTACAAAGGTGCAATCAGCTATGTTAGAGTAAAAGAAGGAACAGTAAAAGTGGGAGATGAAATTCTATTTATGGCAACAGGAAAACATTTTACTGTAACAGAAGTAGGATATTTTGGAGCAGGGCAATACGTTCCAGCAAACGAATTAAAAGCTGGCGAAGTTGGATACATAGCAGCAAGTATAAAAAATGTATCAGACTTACATGTTGGTGATACAATTACAAATTTTGAAAATCCAGCTGAGGAACCATTACCAGGATACAAAAAAGCTAATTCAATGGTATATTGTGGAATGTATCCATTAGATGGTAGCGAATATGAAAATTTGAAAGATGCTCTTGAAAAATTAAAATTAAATGATGCAGCTTTAGAGTATGAACCAGAAACATCAATAGCTTTAGGATTTGGATTTAGATGCGGTTTCCTTGGATTACTACATCTAGAGATAGTTATAGAAAGATTAGAAAGAGAATTCGATTTAGGATTAATAACAACAGCACCATCAGTTATATATAAGGTGTATAAAACAAATGGAGAAGTAATTGAATTATACAATCCAACAGATTTGCCTAAAACACAAGAAATAAAATACATAGAAGAGCCAATCATGAAAGCTGAAATAATGACACCTAAAGAATTTGTTGGAAATATAATGGATATTTGCCAAAAAAGAAGAGGTACATATATAGATATGAAATATCTAGACAGCAACAGAGTTACATTAGAATATGATTTGCCTTTAAATGAAATAATATATGACTTTTTTGACACACTAAAATCAAAGACAAAAGGATATGCATCAGTAGACTATGAATTTAAAGAGTATAAAAGATCAGAACTTGTAAAATTAGATATACATATAAATAATGAAGCAGTAGATGCTTTATCATTCATAGTTCATAAAGACAGTGCTTATACAAGAGGAAGAAAAATGGCTGAAAAATTAAAAACAGTTATACCAAGACAATTATTTGAAATTCCAATTCAAGCAGTTGTAAGCGGAAAAATAATTGCAAGAGAGACTTTATCAGCTATGAGAAAAGACGTATTGGCAAAATGTTATGGAGGAGATATTACAAGAAAGAAAAAACTTCTAGAAAAACAGAAAAAAGGTAAAAAGAAAATGAGACAAATAGGAAATGTTGAAGTACCTCAAGAAGCATTTTTAGCAGTGTTAAAATTAGACGATGAAGAATAAGGAGAACAAAAGATGAAAAGTTTAAGAAAGATAGCTTTAATTATAAGTGCCTTAATAATATTTATGATACCAACAGCATTAGCGGCAACAGCTTCAAATGAAATTACTGAAGAACAAACAAATTACAACATAATTTCAGAAGAAGGAAGAGTGAAATTTCAAAGATTTGTTGAGATAAAAGATAATTATGAAAAATTTTGTATATTAGAAGGCATACTATTTGTTATAGTAGTAATAATGACAGTAAAAACAAAAGCCATAGATACATCTACTAAATCAGGCCTACTTGTTGCAATACTGGGAATAGCCGCCTATGTATTCAGATTTTGCGTGGAAGGTAATATAATTTATGTACTAGATACTTTCTTACAAATATTAGGAGTAATTTTAATTCTATTAGCTTACTGGTTTATATATAAAAATGAAAATATTTTAATATACGCTCCAGTATGTGCATGTGGAATATTCTATTCAGTGAATAATTTGGAATTAGTAAAATCTAATATACTATGTCAAGCCTTTTTAATAGTTGCACCATTTATATTATATATATTAGGAAGAATAATGCACAAAACTAAAGAAATAGAAATGTTAAAACCTGTGAAAGAAAAACATGAAAGGAATAAATAAAATGAAACCAGAATTTAAGAAAAATGATAACAAAAGAAATTTCAAAAATAACAATAGAAAGAATTATGACAACAGAGATAATAAGCCAAAAGATGAAAATGAATATGATGACATAGTAGAAGGAAGAAATGCAGTTTTAGAATTGTTGAATTCAGATAGAGACATTAATAAAATATTTGTACAAAGTGGAGAAAGACATGGATCAATAAATAAAATTATTTCAGTAGCAAAAGAAAACAAAGTAGTAGTTACTGAAGTTGAAAAATCAAAATTAGATTTCATGTCAAAGACTAAAAATCACCAAGGCGTAATTGCAGTGGTTCCACCGTTTAATTACTGTGAAGTAGAAGATATATTAGACTTTGCAAAGAGTAAAAATGAAGATGCTTTTATATTAATACTAGATGGAATAGAAGATCCACATAATTTAGGATCAATAATTAGAACTGCTGAAACAGCTGGAGTTCATGGAATAATAATTCCAAAAAGAAGAACTGTAACAGTAAATAGCACAGTTGCAAAAGTATCAGCAGGTGCGGTAGAACACATGAAGATTGCAAGAGTAAATAATATAACAGAGACAATTAGAAAATTAAAAGAAAACGGATTATGGATTATAGGAACAGACGGAGAAGCAAGAACTTTATATTACAATCAGGATCTTAAAGGTGATATTGCAATAATCATAGGTAGTGAAGGTTTTGGTATGAGTAGACTAGTAAAAGAAAATACAGATATGCTTGTAAAAATTCCTATGAAAGGAAAAATAACATCTTTAAATGCATCAGTATCAGCAGGTATCATAATCTATGAAGCTGTAAAACAACGTTTAAAATAAAAAAGTATGAATCATAAAATTAATACTTGCATTAGTAAAAATATAATGATAAAATAAGCACATAATTTTTGTTGAGACAAAACAGATAAAAAAAAAAACCCCTTTTTTTTATCTGTTTTTTTGTTTTTTAGGGTTTTACAAGAAAGGTAGGATAAATAAAATGAAGACTAAATATGTATTTGTCACAGGAGGAGTAGTTTCAGGATTAGGAAAAGGAATAACAGCAGCATCATTAGGAAGACTATTAAAAAATAGAGGTTATAAAGTTACAATACAAAAATTTGATCCATATATAAATGTAGATCCAGGAACAATGAGTCCTTATGAACATGGAGAAGTATTTGTAACAAATGATGGAGCAGAAACAGACTTAGACTTAGGACATTATGAAAGATTTATAGATGAGGCACTAACAAAAGATTCAAGTGTATCAATGGGACAGATTTATTCAAGTGTAATTGAAAAGGAAAGAAAAGGTACATATTTAGGAAAAACAATCCAAGTAATTCCTCATATTACAAATGAAATAAAAGAAAAAATTTATTCATTTGAAAATACAGATACTGATGTTGTAATAACAGAATTAGGTGGAACAGTAGGAGATATGGAAGGACTTGCGTTAATAGAAGCAATTAGACAAGTTGGTATAGAAAAAGATATTAATGATGTTTGTTACATTCATGTAACTCTATTACCATTCATATCAGGCTCAAAAGAAATAAAGTCAAAGCCAACACAACACTCAGTAAAAGAGTTACAGTCATTTGGTATAAAACCAGATATACTAGTTGCAAGAGCTGATGAACATATAGAAAAAGAAATGAAAGAAAAAATTGCATTATTTTGCAACGTTAGACCAGAAAATGTAATAGAAAATATGACAGCAGAAAGCTTATATGAAGTTCCACTATTACTTGAAAAAGAGGGACTTGCAAGAGCAGTTTGTAAGAAGTTAGGATTAAATCAAGAATGTAATAATGAAAATTGGAATGAATTAAATAAAAAAATAAAATCATGTCAAGAAGTAGTTAATATTGCTTTAGTAGGAAAATATATGAAATTAGAAGATTCATACCTATCAGTCGCAGAAAGTTTAAAACATGGTGGATATGCAAATGGAGTAAAAGTAAAAGTAGGATTTATTGATTCAGAAACAATCAATGATGATAATGTTGCAGAAGTTTTAAAAGACTATCATGGAATCCTTGTTCCAGGTGGATTTGGAAGCAGAGGAATCGAAGGAAAAATATCAGCAATAAAATATGCAAGAGAAAATAAAATTCCATTCTTAGGAATATGCTTAGGTATGCAAATGGCAGTTGTTGAGTTTGCAAGAAATGTATTGGGATTGAAAGATGCAAATTCGGCAGAGTTTAGTAAAGATACAAAAAATCCTGTAATTCATATAATGGAATCACAAAAAAGTGTAACTAAAAAAGGCGGTACAATGAGACTTGGAGCATATCCTTGCATAATAAAAGAAAGTACACTAGCCAAGAAAGTATATGGAAAGAAAGAAATATCAGAAAGACATAGACATAGATACGAATATAACAATGATTATAAAGAAGCTTTAGAATCAAAAGGATTAATATGTTCAGGAACATCGCCAGATGGTAGCTTAGTAGAAATAGTAGAATTAAAAGATCATCCATATTTTATAGCAGGACAATTTCACCCAGAATTTCAATCAAGACCAGATAGACCAGGTCCATTATTTGTTGGTTTAGTAAAAAATGCAAAAGAATTTAAAAATAAATAATAAAATTTTGCAGGTTTTTAAAGTTTTGTGTATAATAAACATATTATAGAGAATTAATTATAAATAAAAAATAAAGAATTAATTAAACAAAATAATAATCTAAAAAAAAATAATAAGGAATTAAATTTACAAAAAACGAAACTTTCAAAGGAACT
>ENA-ORMR01001784-ORMR01001784.1-human-gut-metagenome-genome-assembly--contig:-NODE-1784-length-15264-cov-4.523966_pt1 | contig 15264 bp, 19 predicted proteins | sample MGYA00242107_ERZ509003 | MGnify/ENA primary metagenome ERZ509003 (study PRJEB26280, sample SAMEA2338699) | human gut metagenome | biome: human gut; feature: human-associated habitat; material: faeces... | reverse complement strand
GGTATTAGTTTTCTCATTTCTATTTGTTTGCTATTTTCTTTGTAAATCAAGTCAATGCTAATATAATTCTTATCTTTTAATGAATTTACTAATTTTGATACTTGTGTTATTGATATATTTAATAATTCACTTATAGATTTATTAGTTAGATAACAATAATTGTTTTCTTTGCTTAAATATAAAATTATTGCATATATATACTTTTCTTTATCACTTAACTTATTATCTGTTAATATTTCTATCGGTATCCATACACCTTTTAAATTTAAGTTAGACATTCCCTCACCTTCTTCCACTCATTCGCTTCATTTTCAATTTTTAGCCTTTTTTAATTGTTTTTGGTATAACTTTATATCTTTTTTGATGTAGATAAAAAATTTCCATTAAAAAATCGCTTTAGATATTTTTAATCTAAAACGATTTTTTATTTTTTTAATTGTCCAGACGTCTGGACGATTAAAAATATTTCATTCTTTTTCATCTTCATTTTCATTTATTACTTTTTCCACTTGTGCAATTAATTCTTCTTTATCTGGCATATAGTATGTATAATTTGACGCAAACAAATTATTGTTAATTCCACCTAAACTATATTCAGCTACTACATTATCCTTTTTGGCACATAGTATTATTCCAATTGGTTTATTATCTCCATCATCATTAACTTCAGTTTCATAATAATTAAGATACATATTCATCTGTCCCATATTTTCAGGTTTTAATTTTCCCATTTTTAAATCTATTAAAACATAACATTTTAATATTTTGTTATAAAAGACCATATCCACATAATAATGAACATTATCTATCGTTATTCTTTGTTGTGAGCCCACAAACATAAATCCCTTTCCTAATTCTAATAAAAAATCTTCTAATTGTCTAATCAATTTATATTCAAGGTCTTTTTCTAATAAAGGTTTTTCTTCTTTTATTCCAAGAAATTCAAAAACATAAGGTTCTTTTATTATATCTTTTGGTTTTTCTATAATTTGTCCTTCTTTAGCCAATTGTAATACTTTTTCTTTATTAGCTTTTCCATCTGATAGCAAAAGCCTTTGATAAAGTCCACTTTCTATTTGTCTGCTTAGTTCTCTTGTCGACCACTTTGAATTTACTGTTTCTTTTTCGTAAAACTTTCTTTCATTTTCATCTTTAATTCCTATTAACTCGCAAAAGTGCGACCAAGTCAATTGTCCATACGTCTGGACAATTGGATACGTTATATAAAAGTTTCTCATATTAAATAGGTTAGAACGTGAAAAACCTTTTCCCATTTTCTTTGTAAGTCTTTTTGCTAATTCTAAATATAATTTTCTCCCATATTCTGGAGTAATGTCTCCTCCTTGCTCTTCTTCGACAATCATTCTTCCTACATTCCAATAATAATTTACCATTTCTTCTCTAACATTATTATATACCTTTTCTCTTGTTTTAATTGTATAATCTATTATATTATTAGTTAATCTATCTAAAATTAAATCTTGATTCATAATTTTTTGCTCCTTTTTCGATTTTTTCTAATTATAGCATTTATTTCCAAAAATTTCATTATAAATTCAAAAAAAAGATGACATTGTATTATTATTTTTTACAATTCATCTTTCAAATATGTGAAAATTTATAAATTACTAAATTGTTTGTAGGAGGAAACCTTTGCTATTACTACATTTTAATTTTTCGTCATAAGAGAATAAAATCGTGGTAATGTTTATATTTATTATTCAAGAAAATATATGGAGAAAAGTTTAGGGCTTTCAAAATTTACTGTTATAGCTGAAGTATTTAAATAAGCTTACCAAATTCTACTTTATGGGTTAGTCATATTTTAATAGAAATGTGTAATTTAGAACAAAAGTTCTTTTATGATATTGTAATTTATTGTTATACTATCTAATATATTTGTCCATGTCTATTGGTAAATTATCTTTATTAATTGTACCTATTACTTGTTCTGAAATTCCTAGCATTCTCAAATACTCTCTTAATTTACTTTCTGGAATATGTTTTATTAACATTTTATATTGCTCTGGTATTTCGTTTGTCTCTCTTGTTATAATTCCTTTTACATCACAAGGCTTTGATTGAAGGTCTGTTAATAATATATATATTCCTTGTTCTTGTCTTTTTTGATATATTCTCAATTGTTTTAACTCATGGATATCATCATTCATTGATTGAATATATGTAGTTGGATTTTTTTCACCCAATATAATCCTATCATGTGGTAACATTTGCTTTGTTTTTACTTCTTGAATAGGTACGAATTCCAATGTTCCTTCATCACATTCAGTTATTTCACCTTCTGTGCCATCAGCGTAATATATATAATTCTTAATATACCATATTTCATTTGATTTTTGATTCAATAATCGTACTTCAGTAATTCCTATATCTTGCAATTTATCTTTACTTAATGTTAGACCTACTTCTTCTTTTACTTCTCTAATCGCTAAATTATCCATCGCTTCTTGCATTTCAAATTTTCCACTTAGCATAGATGAAACTATTACATCATGTCTAACTTTTTCTTTATCTTCATTTAAATATGTTCTAATAGGTGTTTTTCCTCCAATACCTACATAGTATTTATCAACTACGGTATGAGGTTTTGTCTGATTCATTAGCAAGACTTTTCCATTTTTTATTATATATACTGTTGTAGCAATTGCAACAGTCGTATTATAATCTATCAAAAAATTTAGTCCCTGTCTTGGATCTGCAATGCCGTCAACTTAAGAAATTATGATAGAAATAATGTACAAACATAAGAAGTTTGATATAATCAATGGCAAGGGGTGCCATATGTCGTACAAAAGAATAGATAGAAGTTTAAAAGATATAGATACAAAAAGTATAGAAAATCAAGAATATAAAAATAATAACAATGCATTTACAAGAGATAGGAAAATGGGATTTAAAGATTTTATATGGTACTTAATATTTCAAAAAGGAAGGACAACAAGTATGGAATTAGACGAGTATCTAAAAAATAAAAATGGTACATATGAAATCAGCATTAGTAAACAAGCATTTTCTAAGCAAAGGTTTAATTTAAAGCCACAAATATTTATAGATTTATACAAAGACTATATAATAGATTTCTATGAAAATTATCCAGAAGAAGTAAAAACATATAAAGGATATTATATATTAGCAATAGATGGTTCAATGGTTGAAATACCAAATACAGAGGAATTAAGAGAAGAATTTAAAACACAGAAAAATAGTTCAGGTCATAGAGAGTCTGCAAGAGCAAGAGTTTCTGGTATTTATGATATTGAAAATGAGTTTATGATTGATGCAACAATAGCAGATTGTGGTCAAGGAGAGAAAAGTTTAGCTAAAGCCAATATAGAAAAAGCAGGAAAAATAATAGATTTAAAGAAAAGCATAATAATATTTGATAGAGGATATCCAGGAATAGATTTGATATGGTATTTAGAAAAATTGGGGGTAAAATATATTTTTAGATTACAAAGCACAAATATGTATGAAAAAGAAAAAAGGAGTATGGCAACAAATGATGAATGGGTAAATCTGAAAGTAGATGGTGATAGATTACGAAAAATTGAAGAGGAAACGGTAAGACAAGAATTAAAGGAAAAAAAGACAATTCCAGTAAGAATGTCAAAAGTAACTTTAGATACTGGAGAAATTGAATATTTATTAAGTAACATTTTAGAAGAAATAATACCAGCAGATGAAATGAAAGAAGCATATTTTAAAAGATGGAAAATTGAAATTGGATATGATGTTTTAAAAAATAAATTACATATAGAGAATTTTACAGGAAAAACACAAATTACAATTGAACAAGATTTTTATGCTCAAATATATACATTTAATGTGCTACAAGATATAAAGCATACAGCGAATGTAGAATTGCAAGAGAAACACAAAAATAAGAATTTAAAATATGAATATAAGCCAAATATAAATATATTAGCAGGATGGCTCAAAAATATATTAATAGCAATGATTTTTGTTAATACGAAGGAAGAAAGAAGAAAATTATATGACATAATAATAGAAAAAGCCGAAAAGAATTTAGTTGCTATAAAACCAAATAGAGCATATGAAAGAAAACATGATACAAGTAAAAGAAATAAATATACAACAAACCTCAGAAACAATATGTGAACTAAATAACTATAATTTTTGGGGTAAGGGGCATTGTGCCCAAGAAAATAAAAAAGGCAATGTTGTTTCGCTTTATGTAAAACTGATCATATCCATGAAATAACTTAAGTTGACAACATTGCATGGACATGAGATAAGTGGATATAATTATTTAAAAGATAAAGGATATGATGAAGAATATTGCAATATATGTATAACACACTCATATTTGAATAATGATATTATTTGCACAGCTGGAGGAGTTCCAAATCCACAAGATAAACCTTCTATAGCAGAGTTTGTAAAAACACATAAATACACAATGGAAGAAAAATTAATAAACTTATGTGATTTAATGTGTCCACAAGGTGGAAAAGTATTTACAATAGATAAAAGGTTAATTGATATTATGATTAGAAGAGGGGCTTATTCAAATACTCAATATCATATAAAAGAAACATATAAATTAAAAGAATATTTTGATAGTTTATTAGGTTATAACTTATATGATTTATTCCCAGAGATAAAAGATAATTTGTAGCGAATTGGCTAAATAATAATTAAATCCTATAAAAAGATTCTAATGTGCTTTATAAAATAAAGGTCAAGGTTAATATGAATGTGCTGTCGCACAACCTTGACTAAATTTTAAAAGCACATTTTTCTTCAGTTAAGAGGATTTAAGGATAAGTATATTTAATTAAGTGGACATAAGCACTATTAAAACCCAAAATACCTCATTAAAAATGAGGGCAGGAAAGCGTTATTAACATATCGCATACACACATTGAAGGACAAGCCTTCAAGAGTTAATAAAGAAACAAAAATTTTAAGCAAATATGATGCAGAAATTCACTCGGTGAACTGGCTCAAACCTACTATTCTTCGTTAAAATTAAAAATAGTGAACTAAAAATTTGAAAAAGTTCACTCATTTTAGGCAAAAGTTCACCGAGTGTACTAAAGATTTTTTGAAATTTTAATAGTAGAAATTAGTGGAATTTTAGACCTGTTCCATTTTAGAACAAGTTCACTTAGTGTACTTAGAATATATAAAATTTTTATAAAAAGTATTGCTTTCGTAAATAAAATAAAGTATAATGAATATAATAGTAGTGGATATTTAATATCTGCTATAATTAAAATGTGAACCGCAACCCTATTTGCGAAATATAAATTTATAGGTGAGAAAATGTGAACCGCAACCCTGCTTGCGAGATATAAATGTGCAGGTGGAAAAATGTTAATTATAGTAAAATGTGGGGTCTATAAAATTAATTTAGATCCCATATTTTCATAAAAAGGAGTTTAACAATAATGATAATAGAAGATGGAAAATTTTATTTTATAAAAGATGAGTTTTTTGATGTATTTAAAGATTATGGATTAATGGTAAATAAAGAAAACGGAAATAAAAGACCTTGTTATTTTTGTTTTAGAGATAGAAAAAATAAAGAAATAATATGGTTTGTTCCAATATCAACTAAATATGAGAAATATAAAAAAATTTACGAAAATAAAAAGTTAAAAAGTGGAAATAGACCAGTATATAATTTTGTATTTGGTAAGGTACTAGGTAAAAATTCTGTATTTTTAATTCAAAATATATTTCCAACTACAGAAAAATACATAGAAAAGAAATATACAAATTCCAATATAGATGTTGAAATTCCAACAACTGAAAGAGATAATGTTATTATTACATCATTTAGAGTAGTTCAACTTGCAGAGAGAGGTATTAATATTCCATTCTATAATATAATTGAAATGAGAGATATTTTGTTAAAAGATTAAAAAAATTGAACTGGTAAAAAATTCTTACTAGTTCAATTATTTTTGAACTTATGCAATTTTTGCACAAGTTGGAAATTTTATAGCCAATAGTCCTAAATTTTTTAACCGACAAGTCGGCATATAATGATTGACAACATCATGGAACCAAAGAACTTGCACACTTAGAAATGGTAGGAACAATAGTACATCAATTAACAGATGGTGTATGTCCTGAGGAGCTAGAAAAAGCAGGGCTTGGAGCATATTATACAGACCATGGGGTGGGTTTGGAATCTATCCAAAAAGAATTTAACTAAATAAACGATTCAAAAAATTAAAAATTTCTTTTTTATGAACTTCAAAAAATAAATTAGAATTTTGTTTTCCACTAATTATGTATCTAATAAAAATAGTATTGTGTTTTTCTGAAACAACATAAATTATTCTATAATTTCCACAGATTCGTTCTCGATAATGCTTGTCCGAAATTTCAGGAACATATCTTCCAATATATGGAGCATTTTTTATCGAGTAAATAGTAGAGTATATTTCGTTTACAACTCTATTAGCATAGTTAGTGGAAATCTTTACTGTAAACTCTGTAATATTTTCAATATTACTTTGAGCTGTATTCGATATTGAGATTTCCATATTTTTGCATCAACCTCGCTTTCGATTCTTCAATAGTCATAACTCTGCCATTTTTTATATCATCTTCACTTTCTTTTAAAGATATAAAGAAAACTAAATTATATATAAAATCATATAGGGTGTTTTCTTGTGTATTAACTTGACTTAAAGTTTTTTTCATAAAATCCATTTGATATAACCTCCTTTTAAGTTGGATTTTTATTTTCAAGCATTTCTTTAAGTGTTTCATAATTAAAATGCTTATCAGTACCTGGAATAATGGTTGTTTCATCTTTACCATATCTTTTGATATATTCCATCATAAGTTTAAACACCATTTCAGTAGGTTTTAAGCCATCGAAATAATCTTCTGGTACAGAGTTAACAATATCTATCATTCGTTGCTTTACATCTGCCATAAAGTTTAACTCCTTTCTTTTAAATTTATAAATAGTATATCATAAATCACGTCAAATTACTATAATTTTTATGTGAATAATTTGTAAAATTTATACAATATACTAAAAATTCCAATGAATAATGACATCTTGCGTTTTTTTCTTTTTGTCTTTTTCTCCAATTTCAATATAATCTATAAAGCTATTTACAATATCATAATTAAGTTCTTTAAAATTCTTAAAGTGATTAATTATTTTTTCTTTTTGTTCTTTTATAAATTTGCTGTTTAATTCTTTTTCCTTTAGATTAGATAAATCATTTTCGACTTTTGTTAGTTCTTTTTGTTTTGTTGATTTATCAGATAGGAAAGAGGCATTTAAGTCTTCAAATACATCTTCTGGAACCTTACCACTTACTTTGTTTAAATAGAGTTCTTTAATTGCTTTATTGATATCTTCCATTTCTTTTGAAAGCAATTCAACCTTATTTTTTAATAATTTAAACTTGTTCAAATTATCATTTGAAACAAATAAATCATCAGAAATAGTATCAAAATTATAAAATGCTAAAATTTTCTCTCTAATTTTTTCGGTCACTAATACTTTTAAATTCTCATAACCAATAGAATGTGTTGTACAAGTACCATATAATTTTTTAGAGCCTTTACAAGAAAAATAAATGTAGCCTCTATCATTTTGACATTTATAAAGCTTTGTCCCACAATCTAAACATACAAGTTTATTTGCAAACAAATGAACTTCGCCATTTTTACATCTTCTAGTTTTACTTTTAAAGATTTCTTGAACTTTATAAAATTGCTTTTTGGTAATAATAGGATCGTGAGTATTTTCTACAATAATCCATTCTGATTTAGGTTGATTTACCATTTTTTTAGATTTGTAACTAACCTTTTTGTTATAACCTTGTACTAAATTTCCAATATAAACTTCATTTTTTAAGATTTTGCTAACTGTAGATTCACACCAATAGTCAATATTTTTACCTTGATTTTTAAAGTTAATTCCTTGTGATTGTTTATATTTAGTTGGTGTTAAAATACCTTTGTCGTTTAATATTTGAGCAATTTTAGTAACACCATTTCCTTGTTCATAAAGGTTAAAAATCAATTTAATAACATGGGCTACTTCTGTATCAATAACAAGTTTATTTTTATTCTCTGGACTTCTTTTATAGCCATAACACACAAAAGAGCCAATATGTAATCCTTGCTTCCTTTTACTATCAAATGTCTTTCTAATGTTTTCTGATAAGTCCTCTAAATACCACTCATTAACTAAACCATTGATTTGTCTTGATTTCTTATTTCCTTTATCTAATGTATCAACATGATCTACAAGGCTAACAAATCTAATATTCCACTCGATAAATTTATTGTGTAGGTATTTTTCAACTATTTCCATATCACGAGTAAATCTACTTTGTGTTTTACAAAGTACAATATCAAATTTATGGCTTTTAGCATCTTCTAATAATTTATTAAATTCAGGTCGTTCACTGTCGATTCCAGAATAGTCCTCATCACAGTAAATGTTATAAATATCCCAACTCCTTTCTATTGCATAATTGATTAGCATAGATTTTTGATTTTGGATACTTTCGCTTTCATCGTTTTCATGAAGTTTGTCATCATCTTCACGAGAAAGCCTGCAATATATAGCAACCCTCATAGTTATACCTCCAATCGTATAACTACTCATTTCGTACAAGCATATTATACAAAAATAAGTAGACTTAATCAATACAATTAGTAAATTCATTTACAATTAGCTTATTAACAATTGTTTCTATACTTTTCACAATATCTTCTATATTGCTATTTTTATTCTTTTCTATTACATTAAAATTCACTTTTTCGCACATACAAAATCCTCCTATTTTACTGTATTCTAAAGGACTTGTATTTGTGAGAACAAAAAAATAAAGCCCTTTGGCTTTAATAGAAAAATTAATATTTTATTACTTTAGGAAAACAATAGGGAGCATTGATAGATTTATCTAACTCAAATTGTTTTTTATTACTATTGTAGTTATATGCACTAGAGTTGTATTTTCTAAAATTAATTTTAGAAATAGTCGAATTTTTAGATTCGATTTTTGAATCCATTTTTAGTTGATATTGTAAAATATCATATTCTTCTTTTTGTGAATGTCTAACCTCTTTAATATACGCAATGGTTTGTTCTTTATTCTTTTGTTTATTAAATTGTTTTCTTTGTTGTTTTTCAGTTTTATATCTTTCATCCTATTTAATAATTCTTGTAATATAACCATTATCAATATTAAGTGCTTTTGATATATCTGTAGGTCGTAAATGTTCATCATAGTACATTTGAATTATCTTATTTTTGTTTGAATTACACATAAAACCACTCCTTTTTTCTGTCAGTTAAGGTGTTTAACAATTATTCTGTTAAACACCCATACTACATTATAAAATGAAATCACATTGTACAATTCCGAAAATTGCATAAAGAAGTAATGCTTTGTAGTATAATCATTTTATAAATTTTCTGCATTGACAATGTATAACTAAACTACTATTTTGTAGTTAGTCAAAAATTTACTAACAACTTTTGGGCATAGTAATACTAAGGAAAAGTAATAAAACTAAAGTAAAATTAAAGAATAACTAAAGTATAATATCAAACATTAAGAAAAACAATTCCGTTTTTTTTCCCTTTTTTCTAAAAAGTATCTTCAAAGGAACATTGTCAATGAAAGAAATGTATAAAATGATTATGCTCCTTGATATATCTACTTTATGCCATTTCTGTAATTGAAAATATAGTGGAATTTTATAATGGAAAAAGGTGGTTAGCACAGTAAGTGATAACCGCCTTAATAGATAAAAAACCGAATATTATATTGAAATATACATAAAATTGTGCTAAGATATATTATATGATGTAATCAAGAGTAACCAATAAATCCATTTAATAACTATTAAGGAGGCAATGTGATTATGGAAAAAGAAAAATTATTAAATGTGCTACATTATTACTATGAGACAAATACTCTAAAAGAAGTAGAAAGAACTGGTTGGAAATATTGGAATGTTTCAAGAGACAAAAGAATTGAATCAATTCCAGAACACATCTATGGAACTCAATAGCTTGCAATAGCAATCTTTTCAGAGTTTGACTTGAAGATTGACATCTTTAAAGTTATTACAATGTTAAGTTTGCATGAAACAGAAGAAATCAATATAGGAGACAAAACTCCTTTTGATGGAGTAAGTGAACAAGAAAAATTGGAAATGGGTAAAAAGGCTGTTGCAAAGATATTTTCCGTTTTAGATAAAAAAGATATGTTCACGCAACTGGTAGATGAATTTAATGAAAGACAAACTCCAGAAGCAAAATTTGCATATTTTTGCGACAAAATGGAGTGTGACTTACAAGCTAAAAAGTATTCTGATGATGGAAGATGTTCCTTTGAAAATGTTTCTAAAAATATTATGGAAGATGAGAGAGTGAAGAAAATAATTGCTAATGGTGCAAAATCTGTAGGAGATGTATTTATTGATTATGATACTTACAGATATGCAGAGAGCGATATTTTCTTTGATATGATTCATTTTTTAAGAGAATATAGTACAAAATAATAAAGTTTCTTTTGTTTTAAAATTAGCAGGGAATAATAAATATTCTCTGCTAATTTTTTTAATAGTGTTATTTCTGATATTCACTCTCTAGTTCCTTTCTTAAATTTTCATCTTCTGTTAGTAATTGTTCCATTGGATTTATGCAAGTATTGGTTTCATCTTCAAAAGTATCAATAAGAGATTCTTCTGTGACTTTAAATACAGAACTAACCCATGAAATGAGTTTATTTACTGTGTTTTGCAAAGTAGATAATAATTTATCAAATAAATCAATATCTTTTAGTAATCTCTTATTTTCTTTAGTCAATTTACGATTTTTTTTTATTAGTTTTCTGTTTTCCTTTTCACAATTATCTAATAGTTTTACTTGTTCTGTAATCATTGAAAGATTTCTTCGTAGATAAATATTCTGTTCAATAAGTTTTAAATTTTCTTCTTTAAAAGGCTCTATAATTTGTTCTTGTGCATATTTAGAATTGATTAAATCTGGAACTTCACCTACTTCAATAGGCTCTGGAAAATCTGTTTTTAAAAAATTATCTATTTCATTAAAGCTTGTTAATTTCTTTAGTGTTTCAATAGATACATGTTCAGAGTTATTAGCTTGTCCTCGTTCCAGTTTAAATCCATGTTCTATCATGTGAGTATAAAAGGCATCTTGTAATTGCCTATAACTATCTTTGCCTTTCCAAAATTCACTACAAGCAACTTTATCTATCTTGTTTCCGTTTTTATCTTTTGTATGTACTACTGGAATAAATACCAGATGCATGTGAGGTGTTTCTTCATCTAAGTGTACATTAGCAGACATGATATATTTTTCTTCTAAATTTTTATAATTACATACAAAGTTATATGCTTCTTTAAAATATCTTTTTGTTTCTTCTGTACCAATTTCTTGAAAAAATTCTTTGTCAGAAGTTATGATATATTCACAAGCGATATTGCTTACGGTTTTGATTTGACCTTTTAAATGATATTCTTCCTTTAGATTATCAAATAATTTATCATAAGACATTGTTGCTTCTTTTAGACTATAATTCAAATGTGATTTTGTTTTATCTATATTTTTATTAGAATAGTTTTTATTTTTTCGCTCATTGTGTTTATAAATTCCTTTCAAATTTTCTCTTTTATATTTCTCATTTCTTATAATAGCATAACTCATTTTTCAATTCCTCCTTGATTAACTTTTTTGGGGTAACACTTTGAAGTGTAATAACATACTACAACACTTTTTATAAAAGTGTCAGTATGGCATGGAAAATACTTTTCCCTACAACCCTTTATTTCCAAAAATGCAATATACATTTTTGGAATATGAAACCCATATCGGTTTCAAACATCCGTTTAAGAAACAAATAAAAATATCAATTTTCATTTGTTTTATTAACAGATTCATCAATATTAAAATAATTTAATAATAATCTTTTCTTATTTTCATTACCTTTCATCATAATATTAGGACTAACTTGCCAAAGACCATTTTGGATTTTTACTAAGAATTTCTGTTGTTGCAATTTTTTCATTACTTTAGCAATAGTAGCTTCAGATGTATGTGTATTTTTCTGTATTGTTTTATAAGTTCCTATAAACAAATTTGTACTAGGATGAGTGTTATCTAAAATATACTTTAAAATAGCGACTTGTTTATTTTCAATACCACCTAAAACATGGAGAAAATCGCTCAAATATAATTTCCAAAAGTTCTTTTGTCCATATACTTTTTTAGTAATTTGGTCAACTTCAATAATTTCTCCAGTTTCTTTATCTATTAACTCTTTTCTTTTTGTGCCAATTAAGGTATTTGTTTTTTCTATATATTCAATTCTTTTCATTGTTAAAACCTCCAAAATCTAAAATAAAAACACTACACTATAGTAAAGTGAATACTAAAGTGTAGTGAAGTATAGAAAAAGCCTATAAGTGCTAATATATAAACACTTATAGACCTTTTATAAATTTGTTACTCTTTTCTTATTATTAATATAAATTAATTTTCACAATTAAATTTAAGCAGAATATAATTTTTTAGTTTTTTGTACAGAAATGAGTAGTTATTTTTAATTTTATTGTTTGGATAGTTTACAAACACACACCACATGGGGTTGATGTATATCCACAATCAGCAGCTGGAGTTCCTTTTACAGCATCATATATTGCAGTAAAAGGAGATCCAATTGCTAACCTTCAGGAAGATCTTGCCGCAGAACAAAAAGCAAGGGCGACTTATGAAAAACTAATAGACCTTTGTAAAGATGATCCAGATGTAATAGATCCACTTCGTTTCTTAAGACAAAGAGAAGTAGTTCACTTCCAAAGATTTGGAGAAGCTTTAAGAGGTGTTCAAGATAAACTTGCAGAAAAGAAATTTTATATGACAAAAATGAATTGCAATCAAAATAATTGTGGATGTAATATGAATAATAATTGTGATTGTAAATAAAAATATAAATTGATAAAAGAACTAGAATATATTTATATATGATTCTAGTTCTTTTTATAGATTAAGTGCTATTATATATATAATTTAAAAAAATTTTAATAAAGTATTTAATTAATTTATAACCTAATACATTAAAAATAAATATATTAAATAAAGGAGGGAAAAAATGAATAATATAATTATAAAAACATTAGAAAGTGAGTTAATGTATAAAGAAACAGTAGTTCTTAAGTATAAAATAGAATATCCTGAAATAGTATTTGGAATATACGATTATGGAAGGCATATATTTAATTTATATAACAGAAGAATTGCATATAATCTAGAAAGAAAGTGCAAGGATGAATTATATAAAGAGGCAGTAGAGCTATATAAATACAATAAAGAAAATGGTTATCCTGTAATGGTATATGAGATAGTATTAAATTATACTATTACATACAATAGACATAAAATAGTAAGTTTATATTCTGATAAATATATGTTTACAGGTGGAGCTCATGGAAATACAGTTAGAAAAGCACAAAATTGGAATTTATTAATAGGAAAAATGTTTGGGTTAGATTATTTATATCCAAATAATCCATATTATGTTATAGATATTTTAAAAGAAATAAATAAACAAATCAAAGAACAAATAGAAAATGGAAGTAATCAATATTTTGATAATTATTGTGAACTTGTATTAGAAAATTTTAGACTAAATAATTTTTATATGTATCCAAAATTTATAGAAGTATTTTTTCAGCAGTATGATATTGCTCCATATTCAAGTGGAATACCTACATTTAAAATATAGTTATATTATAAAAATTATTTTTTGCAAGCTACTTATAGACTTTAAATGAATAATTACAATTCAAATTATAGACATCTTTTAAAATTTAAGATAGAAAAACTTAAAATAACCTTAAAAATAACATTGAAAAAAAATATATGGTAATATATAATACAAAAATAGAAATTAATAATCAAAAGAAAGTAGGAAATAAATTGAAAGAAAAGAAAAACTCATTTATGGGGAATGTTTTAATGCTTATGTTCTCTCAAGTTTTAATAAAGGTATTAGGTTTAGTATATAGACTTGTAATAATGAATGTCCCTGGCTTTGGAGATTTAGGAAATGGATATTATTCTGCAGGATATCAAATTTATGCAGTTTTATTAACAATTTCTTCACAAGGAATACCAAGTGCAGTTTCAAGATTAGTTTCTGAAAAAGTAGCTATTGGTGAATATAAATCTGCACACAGAATATTTAAAATTGCAATGGGATTATTTGCTATAGTTGGAGGTTTTTTCTCGTTATTTTTATATATATTTTCAGATTTTATTGCAAGTCAAATTTTAAATGTACCAGATGTTAAATATGTATTAAGAGTACTTGCACCTGCAATATTTTTTGTTACAACATCAGCAGTATTTAGAGGGTATTTTGCAGGACTTGGCACAATGAAACCAACTAGTGTATCTCAAACACTAGAACAATTATTTAATTGTACATTAACAATTACATTTGTATATGCATTAGTAGGGAAAGAACCGTATATTATGGCAGCAGGTGGAAATTTATCTACAACACTTGCAATATTAATATCTTTTTCATACTTATTAATGTATTATAGAAGAAATAATAAAAAATATGCAGAAAAATATAAAAATGTGGAACAAAAAACAGATACTAGAACTGTGAAATCTGTTGCAAAAACTATTCTAATGTCTTCTATTCCAATTACAATTGGGTCTATTATTTCTGTTGTAAATATGCTAATAGATACAGTAACAGTAAGTAATTGTATTCAAATTGCATATGAAGGTATAATTCAAGGAAAGGAACTTTTAGAACAAGAAGCAATGAGATTAACTGGTATTTTATCTAAAGTAGATACTATTGCTAATCTTCCAATAGCTATTAATTTGGCTTTCTCATCAGCTTTAGTTCCAGCAATATCATCAGAGCTTGCAAGAAAAGATTATAAATCAGCATCAAATAAAATATCATTTTCAATGTCTGCATCATTACTAATAGTAATACCTTGTGCAGTAGGTTTTATAGTTTTAGCAAATCCTATACTTAAAATGTTATATCCAAGTGCATCTGATGGAGCAGGTATATTACAAATAGCCTCAATTACTATGATATTTGTTGCTATTAATCATACTTTAAATGGTGCTTTATATGGATTAAATAAATTGTATATACCAGCAATAGCTTTAACATGTGGTAGTGTTATTAAAATTATTTTAAATATTATTTTAATAAGAAATCCAAA
>ENA-ORMR01001782-ORMR01001782.1-human-gut-metagenome-genome-assembly--contig:-NODE-1782-length-15273-cov-40.726311_pt1 | contig 15273 bp, 9 predicted proteins | sample MGYA00242107_ERZ509003 | MGnify/ENA primary metagenome ERZ509003 (study PRJEB26280, sample SAMEA2338699) | human gut metagenome | biome: human gut; feature: human-associated habitat; material: faeces... | reverse complement strand
CGGCGTACAGGGTACGGAAGCCCCGGTCAAGGCTCACCACATGGAAGCGGTCTGCGGGGTCGAAGACAGGTTCTTCCTGCTGTGCCTTTCTTTCCTGCGCCGCGATCCGCTCCACATCCGCCATAACCTGCCGGATGAAGGGGCTGTTGCGATTAGCTTCCGCATCCACAACCTGCCCATTTACAATACCGCGTTCAGCAAGCGCTTCCCGGATGGCGATGGGGTCAATATTGTCAAAGTTGTCCTGTTCCTGCTCGGTGTAGAAGTTATCGGATTGAATGAGCTGCGCAATGCGCCGCTGCACCTTCGCCCATGACAGCGTGACCGGCTCGGAATTGCCCACGGAGATTTGCAGCGGTTTATAGGTATCCTTCAAGCCGTACTCCCGCGCCAGCCATGCGGCGGCTTCCCGGTCGCGGGCGTGAGCCTTCATATAGCGGACAACGGCGTGCTTGCTTTCAATCCTGCCGTTCCACTGCTGCAAGGCCGCGTCGATGTCCTCCTGCGTCACCTTGTAGGGAGAGGGCGTTATCGTGGTCGCCAGCGTGGGATACAGCTCGTCCAAAAGCTCCTGATGCAGCCGGTTATGGAAGGAGGGCATATCGAAATAGAGGCGTGTGAGCTGCAAATCGCCGGATTCTGTGACGATGCGCCGGATTGCCGCCGCGCCCTCCAGATAGGCGTTTTGACGGTCGGAGTTGCGGCAGGCGTTGAGAAATGCTTCATCCTTGGAAAGCGCGTTGCCCACGCTCAGGCGGTATCGCTCGAACAGCTCCTGCACCGTGGGCTGAGCCTGCTCTGCGGCAGGATCGCGGAACACCCTCGTGCCGTCTGCGCCAAACTCGGCTTCGTATGCGTCAATGGCGGCCTCCGCTTCATGGTCAACGGAGCGCAGGGTATAGACGCGGCGCTCACCTCTAAAGTCCGGCGCTTCGGCAATCGTCACATCATACTTATCGCGCAATTTCTCCACATACATTTCTAAATTGTGCGACGGTACACCGCACATCTCCACACGGCCAGCGCCGGGGATGTTGCGGGTGGTCAGATTCATATTCAGCAGCTCCGCCGCCTGCTTTGCGTCCTCACCGTACAGCTCAAAGAAATCCCCCACCTGAAACAGCACGAGGTCGTCCGGGTGGGCTTCCTTTACGGCGTTGTAGTCATTCCATGCTGCGCTTCGCGCTGCGGTCTGCCGCTGAAGCTGCTCAAAGCGCGCCTTTTCCTCCGGGGTCAGGAAACGGTCTTTGCGGATCAGCTCGGAGATACGGGAGGCAACCTTGCTCCATTTTAACTGCACATCGGGACAGTCCTGCTTTTTCAGCACGACGCCCTTGCCGCTGTGATCCTCACCGCTGTGGGATGCGCCGGATACCGCATGGGAGCGTCCCCCAATGCCGTATTCGTCTTTCAGGAAGTCCGCCTGCTCTTTGGGGCTGTGTTTCCCTTTGAAATAGGCGTAGATGCGCCCCTTGCTCCCTTCAATATTGCTGCCGCGGGTCAGGGTCGCGGCGATCTCGTCCTCGGTAATGAACCGCTGCACGGCGGGGATCTCCGCCATTTCGGTGCGGTATTCCCTGCGGGACAGGGACAGCTCCCGCAAACCCTGCTCGATTTTGTCCGGCTTGTGGTGATGGAAGCGCAGCAGGCTCCTGTCCTCCCGGTAGTCGGATCGGAGCTGTGCAAAATCGTCTATGAGGACTTCACGGAACGCAGGGTCTCTCAGCCGCCCGGCAAGCCGCTCTGTTTCCTCCGGGAAACCGCCGCCCCGCATATCCGACAGGCAGGAGAGATAGCCCTGCGCCCGCGCCTTTTCGCTTAAATCCTGCCGGAGATACCAGATAGACTGCGCCAGCTCCGCGCGCTCATGCCCCGGCGCTTCCGCAAGCTCCACATTGGCGGCGTATTCGCCCTGCTCCAAAAGCTGTCCGATGCGCTCCGCCGCCTCCTGCCAGCTTACGACCTTTGCGGAGGCCAGGTGTCTTGCCGCGTCCCCATTGGCGATGTGGATGCCGTCCTCGGCGTACCACGCGGAATATCTGCCGCTCTCGGTGACGACGCCGTTGCCGCCGTGGAAGCTGCTTTGAAGAAACGCCGCGATTTCTTCCACGCTCTTGCCCTTGGAGAACTCCGTGGCGATCTTCATGCGGGCATAGTCGGCGTTGCCCTCCATGCGCAGAATGTGGTCGATATCCGCCTGCGGGATGGACATGGAAAAAGCGGAGGGCGTGTAGCTCTCCGCTTCTGCGATATATGCGATTTGCTCTTCCTCCGTGGGGAACAGGCTCAGTTGGTATGCCTGCGGTATCGGAGGCTGCGCCGGTTCCGCTTCCGGCGCGTCATTGGTCAGTTGTACACCAGCTCGCTGAGAATGATCTCCTCGGCCTGCGCCTTGCAGGTGTTCATCAGCCCCACCCATTTCATCTGATCGCGGGCTTTCAGCTCCTCCGTCACGCCCGCCGACTTCATCAGCTCCGGCATCATCTGCTCCAGCCTCCGGTTCGCCGTCTCGTCGATCTCCCGCAGGTGCGGGAACAGCTTCTCCGACAGCACCAGACGGCTGTACAGCCCCGGTCTGTGCTCCTGAAGGTAGCTCCTGCGCAGTCTCCCGTACTTGCCCAGGGGTCTCGCGTCCTCCGGCGTCTCGCTCAGCGTCAGGTCGGGAATCAGGTAGTCCCCGTTCTTGGTGTAGGTCAGTTCTGTCATGGCTATGGCTCCTTTCCGCGAATTTCTCGCGCTCGTAATTCTTGATGGTGACTTCGATCTGCCGCAGCACCTCTCCGTTGATCCTGCTCACCGCCGTGCCCAGCTCAGCGGCGGCTTCCGGGGTGTTGAAATCGAAGATGCTCAGGAAATCCTCATGCTCGAAGCGGTCGTCCGCTTCAAGCCCGCAGCGGGACATGAGCGAGTAGGCGATGCTGACGGCGGCGGCGCTTTGGAAGGCCGCTCCTACGTTGAACTCATCATACCCGTAAAGAAAGGAATCGTCAACGATGGCGAGGATATCCCGCTTATAGTCCCGCCAGTATTCCTCCGCAAGCTGAGACGCGATGCGCTCAAGCTGGTCGGGAAGCCCTCCTTTTCCGTCCACACCGTAGCGGCTTTCCAGCATGGCACTTACCGCATCCGCGTGTTCCTCCCGGTATTCCCACAGATAGCGGCTCTTGGGAAATTCTCTGCCGCCCGTGTCAGACACGTCGAACACATACCGAAGCCTCGGCCTTTCGCCGCTGCTGTCGATGAGGGCGATGCCCTTGGAGCCCCTGCGGACATACCGCCCCATCTTTTCGTTCCAGAAGTCGTACTCCGCGCAGGCGGTGGCGTCCGGACGCTGGGCGTGGATCATGACCTGCTCGGCGTAGGGGTATTTGTACAGCCTTGCGGCGGTGGTGAGAAAGCCCGTCCAGCCCCGGTAGCTGCCGGTGATCTGCCGCTGCGCCTCGTCCGCCATCTGCATATACGTTTGTAGCTTGCTCGGCATATTGCTCCTCCTTCATGGCATAAATTTAGAGCGCCCGGAACGGACGCTCTATGTAAGGGCGGTATTCGGTTTTCAGTCGGGGACTATACCGCAGTCAGTCCCTCCGTGATTTGTTTGAAAAAGTCTGCGCTCCATATATTCAGCACGGAGGAATCGTGAATGAACGGCTCCACATCCTGCCTTGCCTGTGCGTAATCGATGCTGTCGAAGCGTTCCGCCAGCATCGCTTTGATTTCCGGCAAGGAACAGTCCGCATCGGCAGAAATATATCCGGAATCAATCAATCGTGCCTGAAGGTGTTTTTGATTGACGGCGGTGTTCCTCGAAAGATAGAATACATAGTCGTACAGATCCCTGCCCTTGATGCGGCTCTGCCACGCACGGCAGATGACAGCATGGATTTTCCCTGCAAACAGAGAGGGCATATCATACATTTTCACCTCATACGGAACGGGCAGCAGCCGGTATTTGTGCTCGAATGAGGCGAAGGCGGGCGGGTTAACGTCCACCTCGAACTTAATCTTGACCGCTTCATTCTTCGCTACGCTTCCCGCCACCTTTTCATCCGCGTAGAACAGCAGGAGATGTTCCTTCGTGTTCCCCTTCAGGAAGGCGGAGCGGATGGTGCTTTCTTTTGTCTTTTCCTTTTCCTGAATCTCCACATTCAGCCCAAAGGCTTTTACTTCCTTCTCCAGCATGGGAAAGTAGGCGGTCAGGTCAAAGTCCAAATCCTCCGCTTCCAGCGAAAAATCCAGATCCTCGGAAAAGCGGTCGAGACCGTAGAAGATTCGTAGGGCGGTTCCGCCGTAGAACGCCGCCTTTTTGAAAAAGCCCGCACGGGACAAGCCGCACAGCACGATCTCCTGCATGATCTCCTTCATGGCGTTCTTTCTGTCGTAGATATTCTCTACATGGTAGCTTTTCAGCATCTGTTCAATGGCGCTGTTCATGTCAAAGCCTCCTTAAAAGCGAGCAGAGCTTTTTGATGTTCGTGGTATGGTACGCTCCGCTGTATTCGCAAATCTTATTTCCGTCCAGCTTCCCAATCTCCGATTCCTCAATCCGCAAATCCTCCGTCAGCAGCCGGAAAAGCTCCTGTGTGTTCGGTACGGGCGGCATAGTATAGAGCTGGTCGCACAGTGCCTTTTCCGGCTCTGCGATCCGGTAGAAATAATCGCCCTCCTGCACGAGCCGAATCCCCAGCGGGAACGCCTCGGACGGCACATCCCGATAGGTGAAGGTTCCGAAGGGCGTTTCATACTTCTTTTTCTTTTTCTTTTCAAAGGTGGCGCAGGTAACGGCATATACCGCCTCGGGAATCAGCCCGTAGCGGCTGAGGGCATATTCAAAGGAAATGTATGAAGGTCCGTAAATACTGCCCGCAAGCAGGTACGCAGGAGCGTTCCGGTCAGTTTCATATAGCCCCCTTGTAATGGGAAAGCATTCGCCCCGCTCCGCCATACGCGCCAACTTTGACTTCGGAGAACCGTATTCCCGCAGTTCCTCCAGTAGCATTGCTGTTGTCTTTATCATATTTTCACCTCGCAGTCTTATTATACGCAACTATCCGGTGAAAATCAAGCGTTTTCAGAAAAATAGTGCGGATTCTTTCCTGCTCATTCTGTGCGTTTTCCGGGGAGAATACGCCTCCGTATTGACACTTTTTCTTTTGTGATGCGCTCTGTTGAAAATTTTTGCGTGAACACGCTCTTTTCTGCAATAGAATAATCACAGCGGGAGCGACCCGAAAGCCGCTCCCGCCGCATCCGCCTTATTCGTCCGTGTCGAAGTCCGGCACCAGCTCCAGCTCCGCGAAGTCCTCGTCGGTGATTTCGCCCAGCTTTTGCAGGGCGCTGTCGGTCAGCTCCCGCAGCCCGGCTTCGTCCTCGTCCAGATATCCGCGCATTTCGGTGAGGGCGGCAATCAGCCCGCTGCGGCTGTCGCTCTGGTAGATGCACATGAGGTTCATTTCATCGTTGGTAAAATTCATCATAGCAGCTCTCTTTCCGCGCGCTTTGAACGCGCTGTCTTTTTCGGCTCGTTGACGGGAGGACAGAGCTTTGCCAGCACGGAGGGCTTCTTCTCCTGCCGTGCCGCCTGCGCCTGTTCCCGGCGCGCCGCCTGCGCCAGCTCCATGAGGGAGACGGGCTTGCCGGATTTTGCCTGTTCCTCCAGCTCCGCCACGGTCTGCTTCGGCCCGTTGTTGATAACGCCGTCGATCATGCCGTAGTCGTCCTCCATGGCCATCTCCGCGTTTTTGAGATAGTTTTCCGGCTTGAGGAAGTCGGGCAGCGCCTTGAAGCCCCGGGAATCCACGTAATGACAGGATACCACGCCGTTCTGCTTCAGCGCCACGATGTCGCTAACAGAGAGGCTGTGGCCGCGAAAATCCTCCGGGCGGCGGATGTTGAAGGTCTCATACAGCTCGTCCAACCTGTCCTGCGTATCGCCCCTGCGGTCAAGGTTTCCCGCATAGACAGCGGCGTAATTTCCCTTTTCAATGGAAAGCCCCTTCTGCGCCAGATACTCGGCGTTCATAAAGCGGAGCTGCGCCGTATTATCATTATCCCGAAGCTGATAGATGGCAAAGCTGTCGGCGGGGTTACTGAGGAACGCCTTTTCATAGTCCGGCGGTGCGAAGCGGTCTTTGACCGTCTCCCATTCGGAGGCTTCCACGCCGAAGATGCCGTCAAAGCTGCGGATATCCTCTGCATCGAACGCCATGGCCTCGGTGTTGTCCGTGTGAAGCATATACACGCTCACGTCCCGTTCCATGAGCTCCAGCGCACGCTCCTTTGTCAGCGGCAGCATATTGGAATCGGTGTAGCCGTAGGCGTTCATGCTCTCAACAGAAATCGCAGGGTCGGGGACGCAGCCGTTGTCCGGCGCTGTGACCGGCTCCGGCTCCTGCGCGGCGATCTCCTGCACCGGCTGGGCGGCAAGGCTCTCCGTCTCCTTATCCAGCCCGCGCTCCTTGCAGATTTCCGCGTAATGGCGGTCGATATCCGTAATCAGGGAGGATGAGGTTCGGTTGATGGTCTCCAGCGATGCGCGAAGCTCGGTCAGCTCCCTGTCCTTTGCCCAGGTCGCCAGATACCCGAAGCTGTTTTCGCCTGTCTCAATGCCGTAATAGGCGCAGACGGCGAAGGAGATGCTCTCCGCCTGAATCTCCTCGGCGGCGCGGGAGAGCTTTGCCTTTTCCGGGTACTGTGCGTGCCAAAACTCCTTCACGGTCTGCTCGCCGCCCGTGAAGTTCAGCCCGTCCTCGCCCAGATACAGAAAGCCCTGCTCCGGCAGCTCAATGGGCGCTGCTGTGATGACAGAGGCGGCGTGATTGACGGTGACATGGCTTTCAAGCGTTGCCGGCATACCCGGATCGTAATCCGAGCCGCGCAGGTCATATACATACAAGCCCTCCGGCAGCTTATCCCGGTCGATGCGCCCGTTGGAGAACAGCGCGGGCTTGCCGAACAGCTCAATCTCCTGATATTTTTCTCCGATTTCGTCCTTATTGTGGAGCTTGGAGTGGGCGATCTCATGGACGGCGGCGCAGACCGTCTGTACCTCGCTCATGCCTTCTCTGAGGACAATGCGCTGTTTGTCCACGGAGAAGTAACCGTCCATATTCTCCGCCAGCTTCTCAAAGAAGATGGGGACGGGCGCGCTGCGGCGCAGAGCTTCCATGAACACCCCGTAATTCTGCACGTCCCCCGTAAGGTTCGCCGCCAGCTCCGGCAGGGGCTTGCCTGCGGTCTGCTGCACGTCGAACACCACCACGGGCCTGTACATGGGAATCTGCACCGTCTTTTCCTCCGTGATAATATCGCCGTTCTCGTCCCGCAGGGGGAGCTTGGTGTCGGGGTCTAATTTCTGCTGCTCGATTTTCTTCTTGAAGGGCGTGGGGGCGATGATCTTAATGCCCTTTTCGCCCTTTTTGACGCTTCTTCCAAACTGATCACGCCATTTGTTGAAGCCCGCCACATGAGTGGCGTCGGGGCGCTGCATATAGATGAGCATGGTGTTGTTGACGCTGTACTTGTGAAAGCGGCTCATGGTGGCAAGGTACTGCCTGTATTTGTCGCTCTCAAACAGCTCCTTTATGCCCGTCTCGATGCTGTCGGTGATGTCCTTGAGCCGTTCCTTGTTGGTCTGTTTTTCAGCCATTTCGTGCATACCTCCTTTGGATCATGGTAAAAACAGCGGCTCCCGCAGGGGAATGAAACGCCCGTGCGGGAGCCAAAGAAAAATCACTTTGTGAAGTCCAGCTTATAGGAGGAACGCGCGCCGTCGTCCTCCAGCAGGATGAATGCGTCGTAGGTCTTGCCGGTTTTCTCGGAATAGACGCCGCTGGCGTAGGCGCGTCCCTGCGTCAGGAGCGAGGAAGCCATCTTCTTCGTCAGGCTGATCTTCTTGGCGGCAAGGAAGCGGTTGTCCCGCCACAGCCCGAACTTGCAGCTCCGTCTCTCGCAGAAATAGCCGTTTTTGCTCTCCGTGACCTCTGCGCCGCAGCGGGGGCATTTACCCACAACGGGTCTGCCGGAGGGGAACAGCACCTCCGCGCCATCCACAGGCGCAGCGTCCCGAACAAGACCGGAAACCATTTTCTGAATGCCGTCGAGGAACTCGTCCGCGTCCAGCTCGCCGCATTCGATCTCCTTGAGGCGGTGCTCCCATTCGGCGGTCAAAAGCGGGGACTGGAGCTGTTCGGGCAGCACGGTAATGAGGGACACTCCCGCTTCGGTGGGAACGAGGCGTACAGATTTCTTCGCCTTTTTGCGCTCCGCAAAGCCCGTGGCCACCAGCTTTTCAATGACCGCCGCCCTTGTCGCGGGGGTTCCCAGCCCGCGCCGCTCCGCATCCTCCGGCATATCCTCCTTGCCCGCCGTCTCCATAGCCGACAGAAGCGTATCCTCGGTGAAGTGCTTGGGCGGGGTCGTTTTCCCCTCCCTGACCTCGCAGGAGGAAACGGGAAGAGACTGTCCCTCGGAAAGCTCCGGGAGGGCCTTGTCCGTAAGCTCCGCATCCGCATATGCTTTCCAACCGGGCTGAATCACCGTTTTCCCCTTGGCGGCAAAGGCGTTCCCGCCGCAGTCCAGCCTTGCCTCGGTCTCCAGATAGACGAAGGGTGCGCTGACCGCCATAAGCACCTGACGGGCAGCAAGGCGCAGGATCTCCCGTTCGCCTGCGGGCAGCGCCTCCAAGTCCGTTTCGCCCGCCGCCATCGTGGGAACGACGGCGTGGTGGTCGCTGACCTTTTTGCTGCTGCACACCTGCCCCGAACAGACGGCTGCGGGCGGCTCCGTGCCGCAGACGCCCGCGCAGCACAGCGCCAGCGCGTTTACGCCGCTCTCCATATCGTCGGTGAGATAGCGGCTGTCGGTGCGGGGGTAGGTGCAGAGCTTCTTTTCGTAGAGACTTTGCAGATAATCCAGCGTTTGCTGCGCCGTGTACCCAAGCAAGCGGTTCGCATCCCGCTGGAGGGTGGTCAGGTCGTAGAGCGCCGGGGCTTTCTCCGTCTTTTTTGTCTGCACGACGGAGGTAACAGCGGCGGTTTTGCAGTTGCAGTCCCCGGCAAGCCGCTCCGCCTCTGCCTGCTCCTTCATGCGCCCACCTGCGGCGGAGAAGCCGTTAAAGTCCAGATGGACGGTGTAGAAGCTCTCCGGCTGAAAGGCGTTGATTTCCGCTTCCCGCTGCACCAGCAGCGCAAGCGTGGGCGACACCACGCGCCCCACGTTCAGGGTGCGGTGGTACATCACGGAGAACAGGCGGGTGGCGTTGATGCCCACCAGCCAGTCCGCCTTGCTGCGGCAGAGGGCGGAGGCGTAGAGGTTGTCGTACTCCGCGCCGTCGCGGAGATTGTCAAAGCCCTGAAGAATCGCTGCATCCTCCATGGAGGAGATCCAGAGCCGCTTCACGCGCTTGCGGCAGTTGTTGAGATTATACGCCGTGCGGAAGATCAGCTCGCCCTCGCGCCCGGCGTCGCAGGCGTTGACCACTTCATACACATCGTCCCGGTGCATGAGGGCGCGGAGGGTGTTCATCTGCTTCTGCTTGTCCCGCGCCACGGTGTACTGCCAGCTATCCGGCAGAATGGGCAAGTCCTCCCTTCGCCATTTGCCGTACTTTTCATCGTAGGCGTCTGCGTCCGAAAGCTCCGCAAGATGCCCGAAGCACCAGGAAATGAGGTAGCCGCCGCCCGAAAGAAAACCGTCCTCGCGCCTGCCTGCGCCAAGGACGGCGGCAATGCTCCTTGCCACGGAGGGCTTTTCACACACAACAAGCCGGTAACAGGTCGTATTCATCATTGGTTTTTGTCCTCCTCACTGTCAGCAGTGTTTTCATCTTCAAACTCGTAATCCTCTTCTTCCTCGTCCTCGCCGTAGTCGTAATCGTCCAGATCGTCCGCCCCACGGGTGTCGGCCTTGGGCTTGCGGAGCTTGAACCAGTACAGCGCACCGCCGCCGCCCAGCAGGAGCAGGGGGATGACCACAATGAGCCCCGCGCCGTTGGCGCTCTTTTCGGGCGCGGTCTCCGCAGGCTCGGCGGGCTGGGGCGTAATTTCTGCGGCTTGCTCCTTACCCGCGCACTCGCTCATATTGGTTCTGCACACCTTGCAGCCCGTGTTGATTTTGCCCACGGCGCATTTGTCCGTGCAGGCGCAGGCGGGGACGATGCTCTCGACGTCCTTGGTCAGCGCCAGCAAGTCGGCCTCGTCCACAAGATTCAGGAAATGGACGTTCTCATTGCCCTTATCGTCCCGGTCGATGATGAGATAAAAGGTGTTGCCGCCCTTGGTCGTCACGGTGATGAACTGCTTGCCTGCGCCGAAAGCGGAGCCGATGTCGTCCATGAGCGTCAGGTTGCCGTCCGGGGTCAGGGGCGCTGATGAAGAACTTCCGAAAGCAGCGCAGTATTTCAGCAGAATTTCCAGCAGCCCCGCCATATCCGTATCGTTTCCGCTGTTTTCTGTCGGCGCGTTCATGACGTCAAGGTATTTGCCGTATACATAGCCTGTCTGCTCCGGCACGACCACCTTGTACCAGCCGTTGCTTTCCTCCAGCACCTTCACCTCCGCGCCGTTGAGCAGATGCCCAATCACAGTGTAGTCCGTGCCGGGGCCGGTGCGCAGGTTCAAATAGGTGCGGACGTTGACCACCTTTCCGGACTGCTCCCGTTTGGCGGGAAGCGTCCAGCTCCGATCCCCGATGGTCACGGTATGGCTTCCGTCCGCATTTTCGGTCACAAGCACGGTCAGGGTCTGTCCGTTTGGGGTCTGCTCACCGGTATTCGTATTCTCCGGCTGTGTGGTTGCAGTTGGGGTTTCCATGGTCGGGTCGCCCATTGTCGAATCGACCATATCGCCGCCTGCATAGGCCGTAACAGAAAAGACCGTCATGCAGAGCACAACGGCCATTATCACGGCAAAAAATCTCCATTTATTCTTCATCCACAAAATCCTCCGTTTTTCTGTATTCGTCGGGCAGCGCCGCCGTGGGACGCTTTTCCAGCATCGCCATCAGCGCCGCGAGCTGCTCGATGGTCAGTCCATTCTCGCGGACGATGCCCACAATATCCGTGTTTTCCAGCTTCAGAATCTGCTCGTCCAGGGCTTTGAGCCGTGCGGTCAGCGATGTGAGCTTTTCCGCCAGCTTCTCGCGCTCCTGACGCAGCTTTTCAAGTCGCGGGTTCATAACATCCTCCTTTTTTGCGTTGATATGGTTGTTGTTAAGGCAATCTGCCAAACTGGAGAAAATGGCTTCGCCAGTAGCTCGTGTCGATGGAAGCGTAGTGAATGGGGTCGCCGCAGTGGAGCATCCTGTTATTGCCCACATAGATGCCCACATGGGACGCTCCTGCGGTGTCGTAGGTCTTTTCAAAGAATATCAGGTCGCCGGGACGGGCGCTTTCCGGGGAGACATAGGTGCACATGCCCCGCAGACCCTCCGCGCCCAGCCTGCCGAAGCTCCAGTGCAGGCCGCAGTTGTTGTAGACATACGAAACAAAGCCGGAGCAGTCGAAGGAGGTGGCGGGCGAGCTGCCGCCCCAGACGTAGGGGTAGCCCAGATACTTCTCCGCTTCCTTTATAACTGCGGCGAACTGCTCATCCGCCAGCGCCTCCGGGGGTATCTCGTACTTCTCATACTGGGTGTGGTAGTACCGGTTCACATACGGGGAGCCGGGGAACAGGTCGGGGCGGTTGCCCAGCACGCTCATATACACGGCGTACATGGAGAGCTGATCGTGGGACATGATATGCACCGGCACATGGGAGAGGTTGAAGTTTTCCAGCTCCACATGGCAGATATAGTAGGTGTAGGGAACCTCCGCCTCGTACTCGTAGCTTTGCAGATTGCCGTTTTCGTCGGTGTAATAGCCGATATGCGTTTCGGTGCGGTATCTGGTTTCTGTGGCGACGGTTTCCGTTAAGATATACTGCTTTTCAAACAGCGTCTCCAGAATCCCGCCTATTTCGTCAATCGTCCATTCTCCGCCCTTGAGGGCGGTAATCATGGAAATGAGCACATAGGGGTCGTGCTCAATCTCGTCCAGGTCGAAGTGGTACTCGTCGTAATCGTGGGTGCTTTCGTAGCTGTTCAGGTATTCCCGCAGCTCGTCCTCCATGGCGCAGTAGGCGGCTTCCGCCGCCAGCATATCCGCATCCTCCAGCGGATAGGTGGAGGATGCAACACCGGATATTCCTCCCTGAAACAGCGTGGAGCAGGAGGAAATGCAGGTCATGAGCAGCAGTATCGCGGCGGCGACGCCGCCCGCAATGAGAAAGCCCTTTTTGTGCCGGACAAAAAAGCTGCCGGCCTTTTTGCCTCCCTCGGCGGCGCGCTTTGCCGCCTTCGCGGTGGTCTCGGACGCTTTGACGGTGTTCCTCGCGCCGTTCCCCGCTTTTGCGGCGGCGTATTCCTTTTTAATGGCCTGCTTCTGCTGCCAACGGGAATAGGGATTGGAAGCCCTGCCGTATTCCTGCTCGTACTGTTTGTTCAGCGCCTTGAGATTAGCTTTGTCTGCGGCGGCTTCCGCCTTGTCCGCCCTGCGGTAGGGCTTTTCCGCATGGGAGCGGTGCGCCGATTCCGCAATGCGCCAGGTGCGCTCCGCCGTCTCGGTCAGGGTGTTCGCCGCCTCCGTGCCGGAGTTGTCGTCGCCCTCCTCCCGGAGCTTGCGGTGGACTGCGCTGCGGACGGTATCCAGCGGCGCTTTCCTTGCGGCGTGCGCCAGCTTGGAGGGCGGACGCTTTTTGTCCGCCTCCTCAAAGAAAAGGCGCATCGTGACCTTGCCGCTCTCACTGTCCACAACGCGCTTTTTGACCTTAACGGTTTTCCTGGGGATTTTCGCTTCGGCCTTCTCCAGCTTATCCGCCGCCCTGTCCGCCTTGCGGACAGCTCGTTCCAGCTCCGGCAGGGCGCGTTCTTCCTCGGTGAAAATCAGCCTTGGCGAGCGTTTTGCCATATTCATCACCTCCTGATGGGACTGCTGATGGGTTAAAAGCGTTATTCAAACAGAATTTCATCCGTTCTCTCCAGAAAATGCCGCTTGCCCGCCGGGGTGATGAGGGTATAGTGTCCCAGCTTGCCGCGCTCGGTGTAGAAGTCCCTCACCAGAAACAGACCGGCGCTCTTTTTGACCGCACGGGGAAAGAGCTTGCGGTTCTTGTCCCGGAAAAGATACTTCTTTTCCTCCAGATACCGGGTAAACTGCTTTTCGGGAACGCCCAGCTCCTTAGCGGTGGTGCGGATGTTGGTGCAGTCCGCAGGGTCAACAAAGGCGTCGTAATACTCCGCTTTGGGGAGGGCAAGCCGGAGACAGCGGGTCAGCTCCCGGTTTCGGGCGTTTTCGCTGCGCAGACGGTTCAGGTACTCCGGCACGGCCTCGGGGTGCGCCTCCAGCGCATCCAACAGGCTGTCCGTCATATACGCGCCGTGCTTGCGGATGGAGGGAATGACCTCATGGGTGATCCAGCGCTTGAAGGCTCTCGCTTCCGGCTTTTTGGAACAAAGGATCAAATGATAGAGTCCGGCTTCACTTACAGCATTTATTTCAATCGTCTTATCGGCGTTCTGGGGGTGGGGTACTTCAAGTAACCCACCTTCATCCGAGTCCAATCTGGACATTGCGCGCGTAACCTGGTTCAATCCGAGAGCTTTGCACACATCAACCGCAACAAACCAAGGAGCACCGTCTTTCAGCACGGAACGTACCCGACCAAAATCTGCGCTTTCAAAAATCATAAGGTGGTTATCCATATTCTTTTCTACTTCCTTACACTGTAATTGCGTCCTTCGCTTCCTCCCCGGTTTGTTCGGAGAGGTCGGACAATTTTGTCGTGATGATTTTGTACAGCTCCGTATCCTTGGGGAAGCGGTCTACGAAGGGCAGGATCACGCTGCCGTAGAACAAAAGCCCCTCGCCCTCGGCGGATTGGGTCACATACGAGAGCTGATGGGGCGAGATGTTGAGCTGCTTCGCCAGAATCTGCCGGTCGCCGGAAGCCTGGTTGAGCATATACACATAGTCGGAGTTTTCAAAGATGTTCTCCACCTCACGGCTGGATAGCAGGTCTTTGACGTTCTGGGTGATGCCCGTGGGAACGCCGCCCCACTTGCGGAATCGCTTCCATATCTCCACCGTATAGGCGGCGGTCTGCTCCTCCTTCAAAAGAAGGTGCATTTCGTCGATATAGTAGCGGGTGGACTTGCGCTGCTCACGGTTAATCGTGACGCGGTTCCACACCGCGTCCTGCACCACCAGCATCCCGATCTTCTTTAACTGCTTGCCCAGCTCCTTGATATCGAAGCTGACCACACGGTTTTCGATATTCACGTTGCTGCGGTGGTTGAACACGTTGAGGGAGCCGGTGACGTAGATTTCCAGCGCCGTGGCGATATACTGCGCTTCCTTTTCGTCCTGCCTGCGAAGCTCGTTGTACAAGTCCTCCAAAATAGGCATCTTCTCCGGGCGTGGGTCGCTCAGGTACTCCCGGTAGACAGAGCGCACACAGCGGTCGATGATGGTCTTTTCCACCGGCATGAGGCCATCCTTGCCGCCCACGATCAGCTCGCACAGGGACAGGATGAAGTCGGATTTCAGGCTCAGCGGGTTTTCATCGTCGCTGTAATTCAGGTTCAAATCCATGGGGTTCAGGTAGTCGGTGGAGGTGGGCGAGATTTTCACCACCTGCCCGTGCAGGTGCTCCACCAGCGGGCCGTACTCCGCCTCCGGGTCGCAGATGATGATATCGTCGTTTGTGACGAGGAACACGTTGGCGATCTCACGCTTGGCGGAGAAGGACTTGCCGCTTCCGGGCGTGCCCAAGATCAGCCCGTTGGGGTTTTTCAGCAGCTTTCTGTCTACCATGATGAGGTTGTTGGAAAGGGCGTTCAGCCCGCAGTACAGGGCTTCCTTGCCGTCCTGAAACAGCTCCTGGGTGGTAAACGGCACAAAAATCGCCACGCTGGAGGTGGTGAGCCCCCGCTGGATCTCGATCTGGTTCAGCCCCAAGGGGAAGCTGCTCATGAAGCCTTCCTCCTGCTGGAAGTCCAGCCGCGTGAGCTGGCAGTTGTACTTCTGGGCGATGGAGCCCGCCTGAAAGACGTTGTTGCCGAGGCGCTGCCTGTTGTCCGCCACGTTCACCACAAGGAAGGTCAAAAGGAACATACGCTCGTTGCGGCTTTGCAGCTCCTGCAAGAGCTTTTTCGCCTCCGTGCCGTAGGTGGCAAGGTCGGAGGGGAATAGCGATAGGTAAGCCTTTGAAGTTATCTCCAGCTTTTCCCCCGCTTCACACC
>ENA-ORMR01001781-ORMR01001781.1-human-gut-metagenome-genome-assembly--contig:-NODE-1781-length-15279-cov-4.916973_pt1 | contig 15279 bp, 8 predicted proteins | sample MGYA00242107_ERZ509003 | MGnify/ENA primary metagenome ERZ509003 (study PRJEB26280, sample SAMEA2338699) | human gut metagenome | biome: human gut; feature: human-associated habitat; material: faeces... | reverse complement strand
CGTACCGGCTTGCGTCAGGCGAGCTTTCGTATCCGCTGCATGTCGGCGTAACGGAGACCGGCACGGCATGGAACGGAACTATCCAGTCCGCAGTCGGCATAGGTACGCTTCTGAGCGAGGGAATAGGCGACACCGTGCGTGTTTCACTCACGGCAGACCCCGTCGAGGAGGTCAAAACGGCCATAGCCATTCTCAAATCCGTCGGGCTCAGGCAGGGCATACGCCTTGTGTCGTGCCCTACCTGCGGCAGAACGAACATCGACCTAATATCCCTTGCAAACGAGGTCGAAAAGCGCATATCCGGCATCGACCGGAACATAACCGTCGCCGTTATGGGCTGCGTTGTAAACGGCCCGGGTGAGGCGAGGGAAGCCGACTACGGCATAGCCGGCGGCAAGGACTGCGGCCTGCTGTTCAAGCACGGGGAGGTTTTGGGAACTTACCCCTACGACCGCCTGTGCGACGCACTTATTGACCTTATCGAAAAGGACGTTTAAATTGAGCGAACATACATCATTTCTTGAAATATTCCCGGGTGCCGCGAGCCATGCATCAAGCTGCGGCGGCCTTGAAAAAGCATATGTCACCGATGTTGAGATAAGCCTTGAAGCCGGAACGATGAGCATCCGCGCGCATTTTGCGCGAACTCCTGCACCGGCGGAGCTTGACGCAATATGCACGGCTCTGCGCGCAGACTACGGGCTGAAGGCGAGCATTATTGCCGACAGTCCTGAGATACAGAAAAAGACTGCCGTTTCGGCTTCTTCAGCATCTGCCGCGCCGTCGGGCGGCAGCGGCAAGGTGCTCATGGGGCACAGCATAAAAAAATCTCCGACGCCGATGGGCGAGCTTAACCAGGATTCAGGCCGCGTTTCTGTTGAGGGCGATGTCTTCGAGGTGACCAGCCGCAAGCTCAAAAAGCGCGACGGAGCCATGCTGAGCTTTGATATTACCGACCTCACAGGCTCGATAAGGGTCATAAAATTTCTGCGAGCAGAGGACGATCAGTCTATCATCAACAAGATAAACGTCGGCGACCACCTAATAATTAACGGCTTTGTGACATATAGCCGCTATGACGAGGATATAGTCCTTGAACCGAAAGACATAGTTGTCGGAAAGAAATACATACGCCCGGATAACGCCGAGGAAAAGCGCGTTGAGCTGCATACGCATACCCGTTTCTCCGCGCTCGATGCTCTGACCGACCCAGCCGCTATAGTTAAGCGCGCGGCATATTGGGGACACCCGGCCATAGCCGTCACAGACCACGGCGTTTTGCAGGCATTCCCCGATATGTGGAAGGCAGGCAAAAAGCACGGCGTTAAGATCATCTATGGCTGCGAGTGCTATTTTGTAAACGACATGGACGGAAGCCTTGCCGTTCACGGCAGCAGCGACAGGGATATGAACGACGAAATGGTGGCCTTTGATATTGAGACCACCGGACTCAATGCAGGCTCCGACCGCATGACCGAAATAGGAGCTGTTATCTATGCCGGAGGCGAGATAAAAGAAACGTTTAACACCTTCGTTGACCCCGGTATGCACATCCCGGCCGAGATCACGCAGCTTACCGGAATAACCGACCGCGACGTTAAGGGCGCACCGAGCGAGGCCGAGGCATTAAAAAGCTTCCTCGAATTTGTCGGCGATCGTCCGATAGTTGCGCACAATGCCGATTTCGATACCGGCTTTATGTCGGCTGCGGCGGCTCGAAGCGGAATTGAGTTTGAACCTGTTTATCTTGATACCCTCGTTCTGGCTCGCGCGCTTTTGCCCGATCTTAAGCGGCATAAGCTAGACATAGTATCAAACCGCTTGAGCCTGCCGGAGTTTAACCACCATCGTGCGTCGGATGACGCACTTGTTGTCGCGCGCATAATGGGAAGATTTCTGCCTATGCTCGCGCAGCAGGGCGCAAAGACCGTAAACGATATTCAGGAGGTCTATGCTCGCATCAAGCCTGCCGACCATACAAAGTCAAGGCATATGATACTGCTGGTAAAAAACAAGGTCGGCCTTAAAAACCTGTACGAGCTTGTTTCGCAGTCGTATCTCAAGTACTTCTACAAAACCCCGACCATGCCGAAAAGCCTGCTGATAAAGCACCGCGAGGGGCTGCTGATCGGCTCCGCCTGCGGTATGGGCGAGCTTTACGGCGCTGTGATGCACGGCGCGAGCGACTCCGAGCTCAAGCGCATAGCGTCGTTTTACGATTATCTTGAAATTCAGCCGCTCGGCAATAACGGATTCCTTGTTGACAACGGCGTTGTCAGCGACATAAGCGTTTTGCAGGACTATAACCGCCGCATACTCGATATCGGCCGTCAGCTCAATAAGCCGGTCATTGCCGCAAGCGACGTGCATTTTCTCGATGCCGAGGACGAGCAGTACCGCAAGATACTTCAGGCGGCAAAGAAATTCTCCGATGCCGACCGCGGCTGCCCGATCTTCTTCCGCACGACCGATGAGATGCTCAAGGAGTTTGACTATCTCGGCGACGAGGTCGCGCACGAGGTCGTTGTCAAAAATCCGCGTGCCATTGCCGATATGGTCGATGATATCGAGCTTCTGCCCAAGGATCTGTTCCCACCGAAGATAGAAAACTCTGCGCGTGACCTGCGCAATCTTGTCTACGGCAAAATGACCGATATTTACGGCGAAAATCCGCCGGAGATAGTAAAATCGCGTGTCGATACCGAGCTTACTACGATACTTGACCATAACTATGACGTTATCTACATGTCCGCCCAGAAGCTTGTTCAGAACTCGCTCGAGCACGGCTACCTCGTCGGCTCGCGTGGTTCCGTCGGCTCGTCTATCGTGGCATACATGTCCGGCATCACCGAAGTCAATTCGCTTCCGCCGCACTATGTTTGCCCCAAATGCAAGCATTCCGAGTTCATAACCGACGGCTCTTACGGCTGTGGTGCGGACATGCCTCCGAAAAACTGCCCCGAGTGCGGAACGCTTATGCGGCAGGACGGTTTTGATATCCCGTTTGAGACCTTCCTCGGCTTCCCGGGAAATGAAAAAACGCCCGATATCGACCTTAACTTCTCCGGTGAATATCAGGCGCAGGCACATAAATACACTGAAGAGCTTTTTGGCTCGGACCACGTTTTCCGCGCCGGAACGATAGGCACTCTTGCCGAGAAAACGGCCTACGGCTATGTAAAAAAATATCTCGAGGAGCGTGGGATCAAGGTCACAAAGGTCGAGGAAAACCGCCTTGCCAAGGGCCTTGTCGGCGTTAAGCGCACAACAGGCCAGCACCCCGGCGGCCTTGTTGTCATACCGCAGGACATGGACGTTACCGATTTCTGCCCGGTGCAGCATCCGGCGGACGATCCCAAGAGTGGGATAATAACGACGCACTTTGAATATCACTGCATGGAGTCAAACCTCCTGAAGCTCGACGAGCTTGGCCACGATGACCCGACCATGATCCGCATGCTTGAGGATGCAACGGGCGTAAACGCGCGTGAGATATTGCTGTCAGACCCCGATACAATGAAAATATTCACAACGCCCACCGTGCTCGGACTTCCGGATGACGACGATATCATCGGCAAAACCGGCAGCATCGGCATACCCGAGTTCGGCACCGGCTTTACGCGCCAGATGCTCGTCGATACGCAGCCTACGCAGTTTGATACACTCGTTCGTCTGTCAGGCTTTTCCCACGGCACCGACGTTTGGGCCGGCAATATCCGCGACCTTATCGTTAACGGCATCGCAACCGTTAACGAGACCGTCGGCTGTCGAGACGATATCATGCTCTACCTCATTCAAAAGGGCATGGAGCCGTCGCTTGCATTTAAAACGATGGAGGCCGTGCGTAAGGGCAAGGTCAAAAAAAGCGGCGAGTTCCCGGGCGATGCCGAGGCGCAGATGCGCGCGCTCGATGTGCCGGAGTGGTATATCGAGTCATGCCGCAAGATCGCGTATCTTTTCCCGAAAGCGCATGCCGTCGCATATGTCATGATGGCGTTCAGAATTGCATGGTTCAAGGTCCATGAGCCGCTGGCATTTTACAGCGCGTATTTCTACCGCCGCAGTCAGAAAAACAGCTTCGACGCTGAAATGATGACTGCCGGTCTTGACGAAGTGCGCCGCAAGATATATGATCTGCGTCAGAAAGAAGACGCGACCGCCAACGAGGACAGTATTCTGACAACGCTTGAATCGGTCTACGAGTTTTACATGCGCGGCTTTGAATTTGCGCCGATCGACCTTTATGAGTCGAGCGCGACGAAGTTCAAAATAACCGAGGACGGCAAGCTGCGTCCGCCGTTTGTCGCAATCGCAGGCCTCGGTGAAACTGCCGCCGAGGATCTTGAAAACTGCGCCAAGCCCGGACATACTTATATATCGATCGAGGAGGTCAGCGCTGCCTGCCCCAAGGTAAGTACGACCCACCTTGAAATACTGCGCCGCATGGGCGCGTTCGGCGAAATGCCGGAGAGCTCGCAGATAAACCTCTTTGAAGGCTTCTGATGACTCAAACCGAAATCGAAACAGATAGAAGGTGTTTCAAATAAAAATATTCAGCTCAAAATCGACGAAAGGGCATTTGAATAAAGGCTCAGCAATGAAAAACAAAGATACCGAGCCTAAGCAGAAAAAACCTCGGGATAAGAAGAAAATACTAAAAGTAATAATCGCTATTCTTCTCGTGCTCACCGCAATTTACAACTTCGTTGTCTACACAAGCGTTCCTGCGATCAAAAATCTGCGCGATGCTTACATAGAAACCGCCATGTCGACCATGACCCACCAGTGGCTTGCCCAGTGGGTGTTCCCGGAGAGTATAATCGATGAGGTCATGGACAAGGTCAGAGCCGAGCGTGCGGCTCAGATAGGCATTGAAAGCAAGTGGAACGAGGATAAGGAAGAAAAGAGCAAAGAGACAATATATGATATGTTCGATGAGCTTGATGAGGCTTCGTTCGAGGCATACCTCAAAGAAAACTCGGCCGTCAACAGGCGCAACTGGCGAGATATCCGCATAAATGAAGCCGGCCTTGACGATGAGGGGACGAGCATAATGACAAAGCAGGGAGATCAGGTGCTTGCTGTCGATGCAAAAAATGAGATACTGCTTGTTCGTGTGAAAGGCTCAGGATATCAGGGCGTTCTGGCAATACTCAAGGATCCTTCCGCTCTGCGCTGCTGCCCGGCGGAAAACCTCGGGCTTTACGGCGAATTCCTGGGCGACCTTGTGCCGAGATGCAACGGTGTGCTCGGCGTAAATGCCAGCGGCTTTTCCGACTATAAGGGCGTTGGAAACGGCGGCAAGGTCAAGGGCTACACTATGTGCAGCGGCGAGGAGTTTGGCAAGCATTTTGACAACAGCCGTAAACGTCTCGAGCTTAGAAACGACGATAAGATCTATATAGTGGATGCGAGTACCGAAACCAATCCCGAAACGCGCGACGCAGTTGAGTTCAGGCCTGCGCTTATAATCGACGGCAACAGCCTTATCGGTGAGCAGTCGGCATTCCGCTCTATCCAGCCGCGAACTGTCGTCGGCCAGTCAAAAGACGGCGACATTCTACTGCTCGTTATTGAGGGCAGACTTGTAGGACGCTCATTGGGCATCGGTCTGCCGGACTGCACCGCGATCATGAACAGATACGATGCATATCAGGCGATGAACATGGACGGCGGCACAAGCTCTGTCATGTGGTATGACGGAGAGTATATAACAAAGTGCTCAAACCCCGTTATCCAGAGCCGTTATCTGCCTAACGCGTGGGTATACGGAAACGCTGCATAGTACGGAACATTTTTATAGATAAACCGTCTTATTACCACCCCCAACAGAAAGAAGGCATTTTCCATAAAAATATTCAGCTCAAAATCGACAAGGCATACTGCTGCGCCGACGCAGGCAAAAGCAAGACCGGCACCCCAAAAAGCCGCTGCGCCAAAAGCTGCGGCGCGTGTAAAGCTGGAGCCTGTTCGCGAGACCGTTAACGTCACTGCGGCGGAGGACAGGGTACGCAAAGTCAAAAAGAAGAAAAAGGCCGCAAAGCGCAGAAAGGGCTTTATCGTGTTTTTCTGCATAATTGCTGTTCTTGCAGGACTTTATACCTTTGTCGTTTATACGAACGTGCCGTTTATAAAAAATTTGCGTGATGCTTACATAGAGACTGCCATGCAGACGATGAGTCACCATTGGCTGGCCGAGCTGTTTTTCCCCGATGACGTTATTGCCGACGTAATGAGCCGGGTAGACAACGCGACCGAGAAGCAGCAGGGCATTGAAAGCGAGTGGAAGCACAAGGTCGATGAAAAAGACGACGGCAGCTTCTATGAGCTTTTTGACGAGATAGACAAGTCATCACTTGAATCATATCTAAAATCGCATCCGGAGTATGACAAGAAATCTCTCATGGAGCTTGACATAAACGAGGCCGGACTTGACGATGACGGAACAACAATACAGACAAAGCAGGGCGACCAGGTGCTCGCGATAAACGCGAAAAAAGGAGTGCTGCTTGTACGCATAAAAGGCTCGGGATACCAGGGCGTTCTTGCGATACTCAAGGACTCGTCAAAAATGCGCTGCTGTGCCGCTGCGCATATCGGCGGCTATGGTGAGCTGCTTGAGGATTTTGTGCCCAGATGCAATGGCATCATCGGCGTAAACGCCAGCGGATTTTACGATCCCGAAGGCGTCGGAAACGGCGGAACGGTTGACGGCCTTGCCGTATGTGAAGGCAAGGAGTATGGATATCACGTCACTTACGGCAGAAAGCGTATGGAGGTCAGAACCGACGATAAGATGTACATCGTTGATGCGGACACGAGCGTTGCCTCAAACGTCCGCGACGCGGTCGAGTTTTCGCCGGCGCTGATAGTTGACGGCAAGGCACTTATCGACGAGCAGTCGGGCTTCCGCTCGATCCAGCCGCGCACCGTTATTGCTCAGGCATCCGACGGCGATGTTATGATGCTCGTTATAGAGGGACGTCTGGTCGGCCGCTCGCTTGGTATCGGCCTGCCGGACTGCACGGAGATCCTGCTCGGATACGATGCGTATCAGGCGATGAATATGGACGGCGGCACAAGCTCTGTAATGTGGTATGACGGCGAGTATGTGACAAAATGTTCGAACCCGGCCATAACCTGCCGCTATATGCCGAATGCATGGATATACGGCTGACATTTCAAAAAACCGCGCCCGACGCGGTTTTTTGCCGTTATATATCTAATGTAGGTTTGACAAATTATAATAATATGATATAAATTAAGTTTTATGGAAAAGATAAGCTCAAGAAAAAACAGAATAATATGCCATATGCGCGCAGTTGCGTCAGACCCGGCATACCGCAGCGAGGCCGGACAATTTATATGCGACGGCGAAAAAACGCTTAGGGAAGCGATAGAATACGGAGCGGAGATCGTGCAGGTGCTGTGGCGTGAGGGAGCGCATACCGAGGAGCTTCCGGCGGAAATCGAGCAGTATTGCGCACCGGCTGATCTCGTCGAATACGCATCGCCCCTGAAATCAGGTCCCGGCCCTGTGTTTACGGTGAAAATTCCGCAGCAAAGCCGCGATGAGCGCATAATGCGCGCCATAGTTATCGAAACTCTTCAGGATCCAGGAAATGTCGGAACGATAATAAGAAGTGCTAACGCATTTGACATTGATGCCGTTATCATGGTCGGCGCGTGTGCGGATCTGTATAACCCCAAGACCGTGCGCGCAAGCATGGGTGCGATATTCCGGCAAAGAGTGCTGAAAATGAGCATTAAAGAGCTTGACGAATTTACGAGGAGGCAGTGCCTTCCGCTTTTCGGCGCGGCGCTGAGCGATAAGGCAGCCGACATCCGAAATGCCGAGCTTCACAGAAGTGCCGTTGCCATCGGCAGCGAGGGCAGGGGACTCAGCCGAGAGCTTCTCAACATATGCGGCGGAGAGCTTATAATCCCGATGAACTCGCACTCCGAGTCATTAAACGCGGCGATCGCCGCATCCGTTATCATGTGGGAAATGTCGAGGTAGCGTATGAACGACGTTATTTACTGGCTGTGGCTGTCAACTTCGCCGCGCATTGGCCCGAGGGCGATAACCTCGCTTCTTAAATACTACGGAAGCCCCGAAGAAATGTACTTTTCCCCGGTGGGCGAGATAACGCGACTTTTGCCGCGCAATATCGAAGGCGCGGAGGAGCTTGAAAAGCGCGATCTTGACGAGGCAAAGCGTATATTTGAAAAATGCGATAACACGGGCATCGACGTTGTCACCATGAACGAGGATATCTACCCCGAGCGCCTTAGAAATATTCATCTTCCTCCGGCAGTTATATATGTAAAAGGAAAGCTGCCCGACATTGACGCCGAGCCTGCCATAGCCGTTATCGGCACGCGCAAGGCAACGCCGTATGGTATAAAGATGGGCATGCGCATGGGCTATGAGATAGCAAAATGCGGCGCGACGGTTATATCCGGGCTTACGATGGGTATAGACTCCGCAGCGGCCGAGGGCGCTCTTCTTGCCGACGGCAGGGTGATAGGCGTGCTCGGACTTCCGCATGAATTGGATAAAAGCCGCTTTTCGCAGGATGTTGTGATGCGCGGCGCACTCGTGAGCGAGTATGCGCCCGGCACGAAGCCTTACGGTTCGTTTTTCAGGGCAAGAAATCGTATAACGAGCGGACTGTCGCTCGGCGTTGCAGTCGTCGAAGCACCGCTCAAGAGCGGAACACGCCTTTTCGTAAACGAGGCGGCCGATCAAGGCAAGGAGATATTCGCCGTTCCGGGAAATGCCGATCAGCCCAATTGCGAGGGAACGAACCTCCTGATAAAAGAAGGTGCAAAGCCTGTTACAAACGGCTGGGAGGTAGTCAGCGAGTTTGCAGCTCTTTATCCGGGAAAGGTGAGAAAAGTTGAATTTGAAATGCCTTCGGGAGTGATACCGAAGGCCGAGAGCGCGCCACGAAAAGAGCCTCGTGCCGAAAAAAGGGCGAAAAAAGTTGTTGACAAGGCATCCAACGCGGCTTATATTGACTTGCAGAAACAATTGGAGAGCTTAAGCCCGAGTCAGCTGAAGATAATCGGAGCAATGGATGAAGCTTCGATTCATGTTGACACGATCATTGAGCGCAGCGGACTTGCACCGGCAAAAGTGCTTGCCGAGCTTACGCTGCTGCAGATCAAGGGATATGTCCGGCAGGAGACGGGCAAGCGCTTTACTTTAAATATTAAGATGAAATGAGGATACCCGATGCCCAGTGCAAAAAAGAATCTGGTTATAGTCGAGTCACCGGCCAAGGCCAAGACGATCGAGAAATATCTCGGAACCGATTACAAAGTTGTTGCGTCCATGGGACACTTGCGCGATCTGCCCAAGAGCACCCTCGGAATTGATATAGAAAACGATTTTGAGCCGAAGTATATCCCTGTGAAGGATCACAAGGAGATCATTGACGAGCTAAAGAAGCTCAGCAAAAACGCAAAAACCGTCTACCTTGCAACCGACCCGGACCGCGAGGGAGAAGCAATATCGTGGCATTTAAAAGAGCTGCTTGCGCTTTCCGACGAAAGAGCAAGACGCGTCACATTCAACGAGATAACCAAAAAAGTAGTTACCGACAGCATCAATAAGCCCCGTGATATCGACAATAATCTTGTCGATGCCCAGCAGGCGCGCAGACTGCTCGACCGCCTTGTCGGCTATAAGCTCTCGCCGCTGCTTTGGAAAAAGATCCGCCGCGGCCTTTCGGCAGGCAGAGTGCAGTCTGTTGCAACGCGCATGGTCGTTGACCGAGAAAACGAGATACGAAGCTTTAACAGCGAGGAATACTGGCTGCTTGACGCCATGCTCGAGAGCGAGGGAAGCGCAAAATTCACGGCTCGTTTCTACGGAAAAGACGATAAGAAGCTCGAGCTTAAATCCGAGGACGAGGTAAACACCGTAATCAACGCAACAAAGGATGCGCCGTTTAAGGTGAAAACGGTCAAGCGCGGCAAAAAGCACCGCAGCCCGTCACCTCCGTTTATCACATCGACCCTCCAGCAGGAGGCAAGCCGCCGACTCGGCATGACGCCACGCCGCACCATGTCGATCGCGCAGCAGCTTTATGAAGGCGTTGATATCAAAGGTTACGGCACAGTCGGCCTTATAACCTACATGCGAACCGACTCCCTGCGCCTTTCCGACGAAGCGCTTATGGCAGCGAAAAACTATATAATCGACCACTACGGGCAGGAATACTACCACGGCTCGTTCCGCGTGTTTAAAACCAAATCCGGCGCGCAGGACGCGCACGAGGCTATCCGTCCGACAAATATTGAGCTTAGTCCCGACGTTGTGCGCAAGGATCTTACTAACGAGCAGTATCGCCTTTATCGTCTGATCTGGGGACGCTTTACCGCGTGCCAGATGGCAAATGCAGTGTATGATAACGTCGTTGTCGATGTCGATTCGGCAGGCTATGTGTTCCGCGCAAATTACTCCGAGATGCGTTTTGCCGGCTATACGGCGGTGTACGAGGAGGGCAAGGATGAAGAAAGCGACGAGCCGCGCAGCAAGCTGCCGTCTCTTGAAGAGGGCGAGCAGGTCTTTCTCGAAAAAATGCTCCCCGAGCAGCAATTTACTCAGCCCCCTGCACGGTATACCGAGGCTACGCTCATCCGCGCAATGGAGGAAAAGGGCATCGGTCGCCCTTCAACCTATGCTCCGACTATATCGACGATAACCTCGCACGAGTACGTCGTCAAGGACGGCAAATACCTCAAGCCCACCAATCTCGGCGAGATCGTTACCCAGCTCATGGAGGAGCGCTTCCCGGATATCGTCGATCTTAAATTCACAAACCATATGGAAGAGGAACTTGACGAGGTCGAAAGCGGCAAGCTCTATTGGAAGGAGCTGCTGCGCAGCTTTTACGGCGATTTCAGCACCGAGCTTGAAGAAGCGGAAAAGGCGCTTGACGGCGTCAGGATCAAGGTGCCCGATGAGCTGAGCGACGAATACTGCGATGTCTGCGGCCGCCAGATGGTCGTTAAATCCGGCCGCTTCGGCCGTTTCCTCGCATGCCCGGCTTACCCCGAGTGCAGTTTCACAAAGCCTATCGTTATCGAAATGCCCGGCAAATGCCCCAAGTGCGGCAGCAGAATTTTGAAGCGCACATCGAAAAAGGGCAACACCTACTACGCCTGTGAGCGCGGCGCCGACTGCCCGTGGAGAGGCACGGCTGCCGACGGCAGCGAGATCAAGGGCTTCATGACCTGGTATGTGCCGACAAAGGATAATTGCCCGAGCTGCGGCAAAACGCTCTTTAAGCCCAGCGGACGCGGCAGACAGAAAGCGTTCTGCATAAACGAGGATTGCCCGGAGTTCGTGCCCGAGGATAAGCGCGGCTATAAGAAGAAATCAGCTGCCGATAGCAAGGCTGAGGATAAAAAGACCGCTGAAAAGAAGCCGGCGGCGAAAAAGAAAACTACAGCGAAAAAGGCCAAGGAATAAATTATGAATGAGGTCACAGTCCTCGGAGCGGGGCTTGCGGGCAGCGAATGTGCCTGGCAGCTTGCCAAGAGGGGAATAAAGGTCCGGCTTTATGAAATGAAGCCGGCAAAGATGACTCCTGCGCACACATCCGTATATTTTGCCGAGCTTGTTTGCTCAAACTCGCTGCGCAGCGATGAGCTTACCAATGCCGTCGGCCTTTTGAAGGCCGAGATGCGCAAAATGGGCTCACTTATCATGGAAAGCGCGGATGCAAACAAGGTCGCTGCCGGCGGCGCGCTTGCCGTTGACAGAGAGGGCTTTGCGCGATACATAACCGAAAAGCTGGCCTCGTGCGATAATATCGAGATAGTACCCGAGGAAGCAATGGAGTTTCCTGACGGGGAGTGCATCGTTGCAACGGGGCCTTTAACGAGCGACGCGCTTGCAGATAAGATCGCTTCCCTGTGCGGCGGCGAGGGACTGCATTTTTACGATGCCGTCGCGCCTATCGTAACGCTTGAGAGCATTGACATGGAAAGCGCGTTTTTCGCATCGCGCTACGATAAGGGCACGGCGGATTATGTAAACTGCCCGATGGACGAAGCCGAGTACAAAGCATTTGTCCGCGAGCTTTGCGCGGCGAAGGAGGCGGCCGTCCACGGCTTTGACGACGGCGGCGTTTTTGAAGGCTGCATGCCGGTCGAGGTCATGGCTCGCCGCGGAGAGGATACTCTGCGCTACGGCCCGATGAAGCCTGTCGGCCTGCGCGATCCGCGCACGGGGCACGAAAATTACGCCGTTGTGCAGCTGCGGCGCGATAATGCTGACGGAACGCTGTATAACATCGTCGGCTTCCAGACTCATCTCACATGGGGCGAGCAGAAGCGCGTGTTTTCAATGATACCGGCGCTGAAAAATGCCGAATTTGTCCGCTACGGTGTAATGCACCGCAATACATATCTCAACAGCCCAAAGCTGCTTGACAGATACTACAGATTCAGAGCCGAGCCTCGACTGAGCTTTGCCGGACAGATGACCGGCGTTGAGGGCTATGTTGAATCGGCAGCGTCGGGAATGCTTGTCGGCATTGAAACGGCATCGCGTATGCTCGGCTTTGCTCCGGTCGATTTTCCGCAGGAGACCGCTATCGGCGCTCTTAGCCTGTACATCTCCGGCGGCAGCGTCGGTGATTTCCAGCCGATGAACGTTAACTTCGGAATAATTTCGCCGCTTGGCTACAGAGTCAAGGGCAAACGCAATAAAAACGCCGAGATCTCCGCAAGGAGTCTGGCAATAATTGAAGAACTTATGAAAAAGGAGGTCTTCGGCTGTGAAAATAATAGTTGACGCAATGGGCGGCGATAACGCGCCCGAAGCCATAGTCAAAGGCTCTGTCTATGCGCGCGACAGGCTCGGAGTCGAGCTTGTGCTCGTCGGCCGCAAGGAAGAGATAGAAAAATATCTCGGCGAGGACAGGAGCAATATCGAGATCGTCGATGCACGGGACGTTATTACAATGGAGGATGACCCGAGCACCGCAACGCGCCGCAAAAAGGATGCATCCATGACCGTCGCGCTTACCATGCTCAAAAACGGCGAGGGCGACGCAATGGTGTCCGCCGGCTCGACCGGCGCTCTGCTCACCGGAGCTACGCTTATCGTCAAACGCATCAAGGGTGTTCGCCGCGCTGCCATGGCACCGGTGCTGCCCAGCCGCGAAAACGGCATAATGCTCATCGACTGCGGCGCAAATGCCGAGTGTACGCCCGAGTATCTTCTCCAGTTTGCATACATGGGCAGCTTCTATGCGCGCAGAATGATGGGGCTTACTCAGCCGCGTGTCGGACTCCTCAATATCGGCGCAGAGGAAACAAAGGGCGGTGAGCTCCAGCACGAAGCTTATAAGCTCCTGAAAAAGGCAAGTGAAGAGGGTAGGATAAACTTCATCGGCAATGTTGAGGGCAGCACGATGCTCCTCGGCGGCGTTGATGTTGTCGTAAGCGACGGATTTTCCGGCAATATTGTCCTCAAAACCGCCGAGGGCGTTGCAAAGTGGCTGTTTACGGAGCTTAAAGAAGTGTTCATGATGAGCACGAAAAATAAGCTTGCGGCGGCTGTTATAAAGGGCGATGTCAAGGGTATCGCAAAGAAGATCGACCCCAATGAGGTCGGCGGAACCGCGTTCCTCGGTATTTCAAAGCCTGTCATCAAGGCTCACGGCTCATCCGGCGACGAGGCATTCTTCGCCGCTATCCGCCAGGCCAAGGCCTTTGCCGAGGCTGATATCGTCAGCGATATAGAAAATAATATTGATTACATGAAGATTTCGGAAGAAGCGTAATACATTGAAGCAGTTGGAAGAAAAATTAGGATACAAGTTCAAAGACCCGATGCTTTTGAAAAACGCCCTTACGCACAGCTCGTATGCAAACGAAAACCGCGCCGAGGGAGTTCCCAGCAACGAGCGTCTTGAGTTTTTAGGCGACTCTGTGCTCGGATTTGCGGCGGCAAAGCACCTGTACTCAATCGCGCCGTCACTGCCGGAGGGGAAAATGACCCGTCTGCGTGCGGAGCTGGTGTGCGAGCACAGCCTTTACGGCGTGGCCAAGGAGCTCAAACTCGGTGAATATCTGCGCATGGGTCACGGAGAAGAGAAAAACGGCGGCAGAGAGCGTGCATCAATACTTGCCGATGCCACCGAGGCCGTCATCGCTGCTATATTTCTTGACGGCGGCATTGAAGCCGCGCTCAGCTTTGTCGAGCGCATGGTGCTCAGCCCCGAGGCTGTAAAGGCGCATCACGCGTCGGATTATAAGACCGAGCTTCAGGAGCTTGTCCAGCGCCGCAGCAACCAGGTCATCAGCTATGAGCTTATCGGTGAATCCGGCCCGGATCACAACAAGCTTTTCACCTTCCGCGTGCTCATAAACGGTGTGCCCACCGGCGAGGGCAGCGGCAGGTCAAAGAAGGAGGCCGAGCAGATGGCCGCCTGCAAGGCGTTGGAGGCACTGAAGCAGTGAGCGCCAGAGAAAGCATAATCCCGGTCTTCGTGCCGCATCTCGGCTGTCCGCATAACTGCGTGTTCTGCAACCAGAACCGCATCTCCGGGCAGCTTGAGCCCGCGACGCCGCAGACCGTTACAGACGAAATAGAGAACGCAGCCGCCTTTCTCCCAAAGGGAGGAAAGCGGCAACTGGCGTTTTATGGGGGCAGCTTCACGGCCATCCCGGCGGCGGAGCAGGAGGCGCTTTTGGGCGCGGCAAAGACCTATCTTGACCGCGGGGAGATAAACGCCATTCGCCTTTCCACCCGCCCCGACGCGATAGATGAGACGGTGCTCGAACGCCTGCACCGCTACGGCGTTGAGACGGTCGAGCTCGGCGCGCAGTCGATGGACGCGGAGGTACTGCGCCGCTCGGCACGCGGGCACACGGCGGCGGATGTGGAGCGCGCATCGAAGCTCATCAAGGCTTCGGGCTTCAGGCTCATCCTCCAGATGATGACGGGGCTTCCCGGGGACACAGCGGAGAAGGACATTGAGACGGCGAGGAAAATAATTGCCCTCGAACCGGACGGCGTGCGCATTTACCCGACGGCCATCGTCCGCGATACCGCGCTTTACGACATGTGGAGAGCGGGGAAATACGCCGAACACACTGTCGAGGACGCGGTCAGCGTCTGCGCGCAGCTCGTACCGCTGTTTGAAGCGGCGGGCATACCTATCATCCGCCTCGGCCTGAACCCGACGGACGACCTCTCCGGCGGCGACGCTGCCGGCGGTGCGTATCACCCGGCACTCGGAGAGCTGGTGC
>ENA-ORMR01001770-ORMR01001770.1-human-gut-metagenome-genome-assembly--contig:-NODE-1770-length-15368-cov-3.448442_pt1 | contig 15368 bp, 14 predicted proteins | sample MGYA00242107_ERZ509003 | MGnify/ENA primary metagenome ERZ509003 (study PRJEB26280, sample SAMEA2338699) | human gut metagenome | biome: human gut; feature: human-associated habitat; material: faeces... | reverse complement strand
GGAATCGCAAAGCCCAGACCCTCGCCGTAGGCGGAATTTACCTTTGCCGAGGTTATTCCTATTATCTGTCCGTAGGCGTTTATAAGAGGACCGCCCGAGTTGCCCTTGTTGATTGACGCTTGAGTCTGAATAAGGGTCATCTTATTTTCGCCGATTGTAATTGTTCTGTTAAGACCGGATATGATTCCGGTGGTCATTGTGCCATAAAGGTCAAGTCCAAGAGGATTTCCTATTACGACCGCAAGCTCGCCTATCCGAAGCTCGCCTGATTTTCCGAACTCGCAGGGGGTAAGACCGCTTGCCTCGACCTTTAATACAGCCAAGTCGGTCTGAGAATCAGCCCCTACGACCTTTGCCTCGTATTCGTTGAGACGGCTGTCTACTATCATAATGCTTAAAGCGTCTTGAACGACGTGGGCGTTGGTGATGATGTAGCCGTCTTCGCTGATAATTATGCCTGTTCCGGTGGCAGAGCTACGCGCTAAGGTGCAGGATACTCCCACTACCGATGGGGAAACCTTATCATAGATGTCCGGCAGAGCCATTGCGTTTTCCGGAGCGGCAAGCTGCTCAAGGCTGGGATAGCTTTTTTGCAGACTTACATTTTCCGGCTGCTTTTCGATCGGCTGGTTTTGATCAGTCGGGATATCCTCCACGGCACTTGTGGTAACCGGAAGTGAGGTATCCTTGCTTTCCGGCGGCTGAGAGGGGAATATTGAAAGGTTGCTTCCGTTGGGGCTTGGCTCGGTATTTCGCTGAGGCTGGTTCTCGGTTACGGCTATATAAGCAGAAATCGAGGTTACCGAAACCACAAACACCGCAAGCACCGCCGCGATAGCTGTCAGGGCGATTTTGCCGCCCTTGCTCTGGCGCGAGCTTTCGGGCACGGAGCCGTTGTTGTAGATGTATTCGTTTGTGGAGTGGATGTTCACCGGCCTTGGAGCCGGAGGAACCTGAGCCGCGGTAAAGGTTGTTTCGATGACGTCGCTTTCGGATTCTTCGATTATGATTTCCTCAGGGGAATCATCCTCATAAGGAACGCCGGGCAATTCGTTTATTCCGCCGGCTTGGTTTTTGTTATCAAAATCCATATCGGTATGTTCATGCCGGGGAAGTCTTGCCGCAAAAGCAATTGTTCCGCACCGAACCTCTCCTTTCTGAGTTATTCCGCTGAAAACAGCGATCAGGCGGCTGTCGTTTTGTTTTTTGCTGTGATTATACTTTAACAGGTCATTGTGAAAATCGCATGAAAGAAAACGGAAGATTTTAAGTTCATAGTGTAAAAGAGTGATTGGTCATCAACTGCCGCGCAAAATGCAATGCAAAAAATCCGCTTTTTGATTTGACAGCAGGAACATTGTATAGTATAATTAGTCTGATGTAATAATAACCCTTTGAGGATGTGATTACCTGTGATATATACCGACCTGATATTCGTCTTTCTTTTCCTGCCGGTCTATGCCGTTCTTATGCTTGCCCTGCGCGAGCGGTATGAGAAAAACTTAGCCGCAGTTGTAATGTCCCTGATATTCTTTGTGTGGGGACGTCCTTTATATTATGCGCTGATTTTCTTAAACATATTCACCACCTACGCTGCCGGCAGACTGTCTACAAAACACAATTATAATGTTATCCGCATAACCGTTACCTCGCTGGCGGCGGCGTCCTCTGTTGCGGCGGCTGTTGCCCTTGCTTCGGATAATACCGTTAAGGGAGCGGTGAGCGCGTTCGGCGTTCTTCTGTTTGCGCTTCGGTGCGGACTTTATCTCAGAGACGCCGAGGACGGCGGCGAGAAAAACATAATCAACCTTTGCGTGTACCTTATGTCCTTTGAGTTTATGGCGGTGTCGCCTGTGCTTGCCTATTCCGAGATCAAGGAGGGAATCGCCGAGCGCAAAACCAACCTTGCCATGCTTTCGGGCGGCTTGGAACGCTTTGTGGGCGGTCTTGCAGCTTACTCGATTTTAGGATATTCCCTTGAAAGAGTGCGTCAGACGGCACTTTTCGGAGACTCCTTGCCCTATATCAATGCCATAGTAGGGGTGATAGCCACGGCGGTTGAGTTTTACGTTGTCATCTGCGCATACCTTGCAATGTCCGAGGGGCTATGCCTTATCGGCGGCTACAGAATAAAAATGTGGGACTCCTCCTTTACCCCCAGAAGCCTTGTTAAAAATCATCTGGGATACGCCTACCTCAGCCTTGCAGCGGTGCTTAATTCCGTGATTTCGGGAAAGAAGCCCTATGTTCTGTGCGCGTGGCTGGGAATTTTGTGCATAGCGGTAGGTTTCAGCCTTGGCTTCGGAGCGGGCGCGATGGCTTTCGTGGGAATAATAGCCGCGGCAATGCTTATGCAGTCGCTGTTCGAGTCGAAAAAGTCGGTCGCAAGCGGGATATTTACTGCACTTGCTTTTGCCTTGGGATTTGTAGTGCTTGCAAACGGCTCGCTGACGGCTTTGAGCAGATGGTTCGGCGGATTTAACCTTAGAAAATACGATTTCGATATAAGCTTTGTTCTGTACACCCGACTTAAAGAGAGCTGGGTATGGCTTGTTATCGCCGTGATATACGTTTCCTCGCTGAGACGTATTGCCGAAAGGTGGGCGCGCGAGAGGATGTCTGAAAACGAAGCTGTATACGGCACGGTCAGAACGCTGGGTGCGGTTCTTTCGGGAGTGCTTGTGATACTCTCCGCCGCCGCAATGATATCCGCAGGAGGTGCATATTAATGGCTAAGAAAAAGAACTCCGACCGCCGCGGCAATCCCGAATCTACGGCATATAATCCCAAATCCAACGAGCCAAGGGCTGACAAGCCTGAGACCCACGAGGCAAAGCCCTCCTTTGAAATAGGAGTCAAGGGGGACGAATTTGAGCGCAGATACCGCCGCGCGGCGATGAAATCATCTGCACAGGCAGACAGGCTTTTGAACAGCCTTAGCCGCGAATCAAGTGCGGACAAATACAACTTTTTAGGATTTGCCATTCCTGCTCTCCTTATATTAATAATAGCTCTCAGCCTTACCATCATAAGCCGAGGGGACATAGAGGAGCAGCTGAACGTTCTGCCCTCCGTTAAGACGGTTGTAAACGGCGAATACTTTAAAAATCTCAATGAGGTCTACGAGCAGACGGTTCCCTTTGAGAACGGCGCAGTGAAGCTCTGCGCGGCTCTGGGTCTGTGTGAAGCTCCAGCCGAGCCGGACGAAGAGCCGGTTCCGGACGGTAATCCCACCATCCCCGAACCGGATGTTACGCCGCAGCCGGAGGTAACTCAGCAAACCGAACCCACGGCTCCGGCTGTAACCACCGTTCCGCCGGAAACCGACCCTCCTCAGACCGTTCAGACCGAGGAAACCGAGCCGGAGAGCTATGAAACCTACACCATGTATGCCAACGCCACCCTGAATATCCGTTTTGGACCTTCTACTGATGACGCAATTTTAGGATACTTTGCACAGAACGATCCGGTAGAGGTTATAACCATACGCTCCGACGGTTGGGCGGAGATACTCTACAACGACACAAAGGCGTATGCCTACGCCGAATATCTGAGCGATTCCGAGGTGGAGGTAACCACCACAAGGCGCAGAAGCCGCAGCGACGCCACCACAACCGAGCCGGAGCCGGATGAAACTGTCTCCGATGATGACGGCGATGTCACCTCCGTTCCGGAGGACGACGGCGGGGAGACAGAGCCGACGGATGAGAATGAACAGCACGAGGACGAAACCGTGTCGCTCGACGATGAGCAGCCGCAGGACGACGGTGGAGGACCCACAGGCGGTGAGCCGCTGCCCGACGGCGGAGAAACACCTCCCGATGAAAACGGTGAGTCTTGGTGAGCGGATTAAATCCATATTACCCCAAAAGATTTTTAAGCCTTGATTCCGTTTTAAAGCGGGAGTTCGGCGCGAAGGTTGTAAAAATCCCGCTCAACGCCGGATTTTCCTGCCCCAACAGGGACGGCGCAAAGGGATACGGCGGCTGCATATACTGCTCGGGCTCGCTTTCGGGGGAGTTTGCAGGGAGTCCGCGCCTGAGCTTTAGAGAACAGTTTGACATGGGCAAGGCGCAGTATCTTAATAAATGGGGAAGCACCCTTTACATGGCTTATTTGCAGGCAGGAACAAACACTTATGCGCCCTATGAGCGGCTTGTGCGGGTGTTCGGCGAGGCACTTTCAATTCCCGATTCGGTGGGACTCAGCATTGCCACCCGCGCCGACTGCGTGACGCCGCGCGTTGCAGACCTTCTGGCGGATATCTCAAAAAAGACATATCTTACGGTGGAGCTGGGGCTGCAATCCTCCTCGGACGACACTGCCGCGAGAATAAACCGCTGCCACACCTATGCCGAGTTTCTTGCGGGATACCGGCTTCTTAACGAGCGCGGGATAAAGGTTTGCATACATATTATAAACGGTCTTCCGGGGGAGACTTATGAGGACATGATAAAAACCGCCCGCGATGTCGCAGTCCTGCTGCCTTATGAGGTTAAGATACACTCGCTTTATATTGTAACAGATACCCAAGCCGCGCTGATGTGGGCGAATGGCGAGATTGAAGCCATGGGCAGGGAGGAATACATAAAAACCGTCTGCGACCAGCTTGAAATCCTCCCGCCTTGTACCGCTATCGGCAGGCTTACCGGTGACGGCGACCGCAGAACCCTTTTAGCTCCCCTTTGGACAAGGGATAAGAGGAGCGTCCTCAACGGAATAGATAAGGAGCTTGCCGCAAGAGGGAGCTGGCAGGGGATCAGGTATAGTCAAAAATAAAGGCTTTCTGCATGATTTGATTGCAGAAAGCCTGTTTCGTTATATATTGCCTGTCACCTTGAAGTTATGCGGAATTTACCCAGAATACCCCACCCCTGCGGACCGAGTCCCAAAAGCTTGTTGATACCGTCAAAAAATCCGCCGTATACGACTAAAAGCGCGCCTATTATAAGGAATATAACGGCTATGAACTTGATTATGTATATCGCCTCGGGGGGTGGGTTCAACGTCGCCTTCAAATTTCCACACGTTGCCGAATCTCAGGCAGAACCTTGGGAAGATGAGGTGAAGAGCGGAAAGGGCAGATATTATCAGACCTACTATTAATATTTTTGAGTGCATTGATGTTCACATCCATAAAAGTCGCTTGTCGGGGGGTAAAGGAAATTCAGATATCGTGTATCTATCAGATACTTCGTATCTGTATACATTATTACATATATGCGGAAGCTTGTCAATATAATTTCTGGAAAAGTATTAGAAAAATTTATTTTATATGGTTGAACAATTATCTTTCTTGACGTGAATTTATACACCCTTTACGCCGCATTTATGCCAATTTTACGGAAAAATAAGGATAATTAACATAAATTGCTATTAGTATATTACAAAACATCAATCAAAGCAATGAATACATCATAGAAATTTCTATAGTTTTAGTGTATAATTAATATGCTAATATGCTCGGCGAGGTATCGAATTATGTACGATGCCCTCTGCCGAAGGCATATCGTTATTTACTTTGGAAATTTAAGAAAGGAAATCGATGATTATGAAAAGATTTATAGCATTGCTTTTAGCATTGGTAATGATCTTTGCACTCGTCGGCTGCGGAAAGAAAAAGCGTCAGATAGTAAAGCTTACTCTTTCCACCGAGGATTCCGAAGCCATCCTCGCCGCCGCGGGAATCAGGCTGCCCGACCCTGCCACCGCAGAGGGCGCAAACTCGACAATCAAGTGGCTTTCGTGGTTCGACCAGTTCCACAACTACTCTGAGGACGAGGTTATCAACACCGGCTTCTTCACCTTCACCGAAAGGTACGGCGGAGAGATCGAGTGGATCGAGTGCGACTATTTTGAAAGAATGGACACTCTGGCAAACCTTATCCTTGCCGGAACTCCGCCGGATTTCACTCCTTCGGGAACCAACTCCACCGCTACATACCCCATGAGCTGCATCAAGGGTCAGTATCAGCCGATAGATCAGTGGATCGACTACAACGACCCGCTGTGGAACGGCGTTAAGGAAACCGCCGACTACTTTACATTGGGCGGCAAGCACTATGTTTTAGTCTTCGACCTTGACTCCTCAAACGTTATCCCCTACAACCGCAGAGTTCTCAGCGACTGGGGCTTTGACGATCCCGCTGAGCTTTACGCCAACGACGAGTGGACATGGGACGTTTTCTATGAAATGTGCGTAGACTTCTCCGATCCCGACGATGACCGCTTTGCGCTGGACGGCTATGCTTATGCCGGCGCAATCGTTGAATCCACCGGTCAGCAGATGCTTCAGATAGACGAAAACGGCGTGTTCTATTCAAATATCGACTCTCCCGAAATTGAAAGAGCCGAAAATCTTATTTACGACCTTGCCAAGAACGACTGCTGCTACCACAGCGGCACCAATATGTGGCCCAGAAACAATGCCACCTTCGGTTCCGGAGTTAAGGAAGGCAAGTGCCTGTTCTACACCATAGGCATCGACTTCTTCAGAGATACCGTTGAAAACGTAAACGCTCTTTGGGGCGACATTGAGGCGGGCGAGCTTATGTTTGCTCCCCTTCCCAGAGATCCTCAGGGCGACGGTGTTTACTACATGGGCGCTTCTCCCTACAAGAAGTGCTACGGCATAGTAAACGGTGCCGAGAATCCTGCCGGCGTTGCTCTGTTTGCCGCCTGCGAGAGATTTAAGATAATCGACCCCACCGTTGAATCCATTGATAAAAAGCAGCTTCGTGATGTTTACAAGTGGAATCAGGAAATGCTTGACATGTGGGACACCTGCAAGCAGCTTGCTCTTGCAAACCAGAGAATGGACCTTACCGGCGACCTTCCCAAGAATTTAGCGGATGCTTTGGGCAGACTGAGCGACGGTATCATCAGAAACTCTAATCCTTCTTCTTGGGCACAGCTTAAGGATCAGAACCGCGATTCGGTTGAGTATTATATCGAAGAGCTGAATGGGCTTATTGACGAGCAGAACGCGAAGTAAGCTAAGATAAGCTGAGATTGTGGCTCCGGTTTGGAGCCATGCTCCGGCTATTGAAATTCTGAATGGAATCATGTTTCTTGAGAAAGGAATGATTACTAAATGAAAAGAATAATTGCCATTGTTTTGGCATTGGTACTTATTTTCGCCCTCGTGGGATGCGGCAAGGAGAAGCGTCAGATAATCAAGCTGACCTTATCCACCGAGGACTCCGAGGCAATCATGGCGGCCGCCGGAATCAGGCTTCCTCCTGCAGAAACAGCCGCCGGTGCAAATACAACCGTTAAGTGGCTTGCGTGGTACGATGAGTTCCACAACTACAGAGAAGACGAGGTTATCAACACCGGTTTCTACACCTTCACCGAAAAGTACGGCGGAGAGGTTGAATGGATTGAGTGCGACTACTTTGAAAGAATGAACGACCTTGCAAACCTTATTCTTTCCGGCAATCCTCCGGACTTTACACCGTTCGGCACCAACTCCACCGCCTGCTACCCCATGTGCTGCATAAAGGGTCAGTATCAGCCCATCGACCCCTACATCGACTATGAGGATCCCCTTTGGGCTGATATGAAGGAAACCGCCGACTACTTTGTTTTAGGCGGCAACCATTACGGAATCGTATTCGACCTTGGCGTTGCAAACGTTGTTCCCTACAACCGCAGAGTCATTGAGGAGTGGGGCTTTGACGATCCCGCAGAGCTTTATGCCAACGACGAGTGGACATGGGACGTATTCTATGATATGTGCCTTGAGTTCTCTGACGGCGACGAAAACAGATACGCGCTCGACGGTTATGCTTATGCAGGCGCGTTGGTTGAATCTACCGGTCAGCAGATGCTTCAGATAGACGAAAACGGAACCTTCTATTCCAACATCGACTCTCCCGAAATCGAAAGAGCCGAAAACCTCATCTACGACCTTGCAAAGAACGACTGCAAGTATCACGAAGGAAACTCAATGTGGGCGCTGCGAAACAACGCAACCTTCGGCTCCGGCGTTAAGGAAGGCGACTGCCTGTTTTATGTTATAGGCATAAGCTTCTTCACCGACACCGTTGAGGAGGTAAGCGCACTCTGGGGTGACATTGAAGCCGGAGAGCTTATGTTTGCTCCCCTGCCCAGAGACCCTCAGGGCGACGGCGTATACTACGAATGCTCCACCATCTCGGCATACGGAATAGTTGCGGGAGCTTCCAACCCCGAAGGTGTTGCGCTTCTTGCATCCTGCAACCGCTTTAAGATTGTTGACCCGACCGTTGTACGTATAGACCGCAAGCAGCTTGAAGAGGTTTATATGTGGAATCAGGAAATGCTTGATATGTGGGACACCTGCCGTGCGCTTGCTTTGGCTAACCAGAGGATCGACCTTACCGGCAACCTTCCCGACAATCTGCAGAGAGCCCTGAGCAGCCTTTCCGACGGCATTATAAGAACGGTTAATCCGTCGTCGTGGGCTCAGCTTAAGGAGCAGAACCGCGATTCGGTTGAGTATTATATCGATGAGCTTAACGCCACGATAGCGGAATACAACACCGACGGTCCGACACAGTAAGTTAATCATTATAATTGATAAAACCAGTCTGTTTTAAGGCTGGTTTTATTTTATGTTTATATATTGTTATTATCGACGGACTTTGAGCATAAAAGGTTAATATAGTTATATAATCGTGCGTAAATCGTGATTTTATTGCAATATTTTGTCAGAAGCAAGCTCTAATTTGCCGATAATATCGCCAAAAAATAAGAAATTGATTGTGCATAGCCCCTAATAGGCAGATTAGATAATTGTTCAAAAAGTATATTGAATAATCTTATAAATTAAGTTAAAATAATTATATATCATAGAACAAAAGTAATAAAATAAATTTTATTACTCTCTCAGTTTATTTTGAGAGTTTTTTTAAAGATGTTGTATTTAAGTTTCCACCTATCTCTAGGCCACCCTTTTCTTTAACGGCCTTTGTTCTCGACCATTATCCATCGCAATTTCTTGGTTTGGACTACTTTTCTTTATATACTTCCTTAATATATTTAAGCTTCCATTTATATCTGCATTTATCTTCTTTCCTTCTTTGCTTATATATATTCCTCTACTTATCCTTCTTTTCTTATTGTAATTTTCTTTCTTTATTTCTTCTTTATCTATTGCACTTACTCCTGAAGTATATTCCTCTCCTATCTTATTTACCTTTATCCCCTCTAGTTTTGCCTTGTATTCTATCTTCCTTACTAATTCTTTTAGAGGCATTTGTACAAAACTTTTATTTCCTTTCATTCCTTCTTTTATTCTTTTTAAATCTCCTATTACTATTTCTACACATTTATTTTCTTTCGCATATTCTATTACCATTTTTGATACCTTATGCATATATGTATTCATATAATTTTTTCTATACTTCCACATCTTCTCTATTCTTTTGGTATTTTTTACTTTTTCTTTTTCTCTATTTTCCTTTGCCTTTTTATTTATTTGTTGTAATTTCCTTATCTTTTCTTGTATATATTTATTTTTGCTTTTGGCTTCTCTTCCTGATACTAGCATACTCTTACTATTTTCCTTATTTGTACATGCTACTATATTATTTATCCCTATGTCTATTGACATTATATTTGTTCCTTTTCTTTCTTCTTTATATATCTCTGTTTGTATTATATTTATACTTTTATTTACATCTATCTTTCTTTTTTCTTCTCTTAGTTCATATAGTACCATATTATATACTTTTGTTGCATGCCACATTATTTCTTCTATTATTTCTTTTTGTTTCTTATCTATTTTTGTTATATTGTATCTTAATGTTAATTTCATATTCTCACCTCCTTCTGTGAGAATATTATACAACACAAACAAATGTTTGTAAATGCTTTTTGTTATACTTTTCATCGCAAATTTCGACAAAATTTAAATTCACATTTATTTTTGAAAAAATCGATTTTTCCTATATTATAAAAATTTCTTTTAGCCTCATTGTCTATATTCATTATTAAACGATTATGGCTCCAACTCAACTGGTTCCACAGTGTGGAACCACCTTTATAAGTTAAGTAAAACTTTTTCATTTTCTTTAAATTTGGAACACTAAAACCTTGTCCAAATTCTCGAGTTAACTTTTCTGAAAACAATTTTAATATTTCATTTTGAGATGCCTCTAAATTATAGTTTTCAATTAATTCGTTTATAGTAGAACCAATTTCAAAGTATAATTCGACCATTTCAGAATTAATATTTTTCACAACATTTTGCTTTGTTTTTAATATTAAGTTATTTATTCTATCATAGTAATTTCCAAAGACTTGATTATTTTGTTCTATTAAATCAGCCATTCAATACCCTCCTTTGTATTTTATTAAAAAATCTCCTCAAAATTTAATTATGTTTATTTTTTATATATTCTTTTGCACATTTTCTTATATCTTCCATCTTTTGTTTTGTATCATCATTTTTATACTTAATTCTATCTACAAGAATATCTATGTAATTATTTTCTTGCACATATTTTAAAGATATATCAAAATTCAGATCAAATATAAAAGCTATTACACAAACCCAATAGTCAATTATTGTTTTTCTATCTTCCAATTTTATACATTTGTGTTTCATAAATTCTTCATATACTTTTTGACTTACCACCTCATAATTTATAGTTTCCTTATTATATATTTTTGGAAACATATCTTCAAATTTATCATCTTGTTTAACTCTGAAATTATCAATCTTATCTGCATCTCTTATTATTTTACAATGGAGTAATTCAATATCATTTAAGTCCTCTTCTATTTTAAATTTATTATGATTATATATTGCTTTACTAATTATATTATCATATTTTCTATCTTCTATAAATTTTGTTATTAAGTTCTCTTCAAACAATACTTTTACGCCAAATTCTGCATGTTCTATTTTTTTATCACTGAACTCATTAAATTCTTTTATTTGCTCAAATCTTCCTATGTCGTGCAACAATGCTATTATTTTTACAAGTTCGATATTTTCTTTATCTAGTTCTAGTCCTGTTGCTATATACTCACTTTTTTTAACTACTTCGTACGTATGTCTTATCTTTAATTTAATACTGCCATTTTCTAAATCATAGTCTTTTAAGTATTCTTTGAAACTTTCCTGTGCTTTTTTAAAATCAATCATTTCATTGCCTTTCTTTATTTATATATTATAGTATTTCTATTATATCCAATGGATATATTTTATTTTTTCTAAGCATCTCTAATGTTCTTTTTATTAACTTTTCATCTCTTAAATCTTCGCACCCCATATTTTCTAATTCTTCTTTTGAAATCCATTTTACATCTAAAATTTCTTCTTTATTAAAAGATATTTTTTCTTCTAATAACTCTGTTGTAAAGGTTATTATCATAAATGTAGTGTTTTCTAATTCTCCACTCATTATTGGAAGCATATTTTTTAATCTAACTTTACATCCAGTTTCTTCAAATATCTCTCTAATAGCACCCCCAAATATTGTTTCTCCATCTTCTAAATGTCCTGCAGGGACATTCCATTTCCCATAACATTTCTTTTTTGCCTCTTTTACCATTAATATTTTGTTGTCTTTTTCAATAATTCCTCCTACAATAATTTTCATTGCAATTTTCCTCCCTAGATTTTATCCACATCTATTCCTAATTTTTTAAAATTCTCGTTAATTTTAGTCATATCTCTATACATACCTTGTTTTAACTCAAATCTGTAATTTTCTTTTTCGATATTCAAATTTTCATCTTCTAATTCCCTGTCAATATCATAAGGTACTTTTATAAACTGAAATGAAATATCTGACGAATATTCTCTACTTCCGTATTCTCCTTCAATTATTAGATAATTACTTTTCGTAGTTTCTAACACGTCACTATCTTTATTTTTATTCCTTATAACATCGAAAGCATTTCCTACACTTCCTACATTTATTATAGTTTTATTGTATATTTTGTCCATATACGGATGATGAATATGACCATATATTACAACATCTGCAATATCCTGAGATTGCATATTTTCGCTTGGTAAAAACATTTTATATTTTGTTTCAATACTATCAACATTTAATATTGCTTTATTATTAACAGTAGGTGTTGCATGAAATAATCTTACTAAACTTCCACTCATATAAAATTCATGGCAAAATGGTAAATTTAGTAAATATTCTCTATCCTCTTTATTTATTAATGATTGATTCCATTTTATTCTTTTTTGCTCTTGTTCATTCATTTCATCAATATTCTTATGTTCTGTTGAAAAATGAACATCACAGTTTCCTTGTAATACTATCTCACAGTTTTTTCTTATTAATGATAAACATTCTTTAGGATGTACTCCTTTTGCTATTATATCTCCTAAACATATAATTTTGTCTACTTTTCTTTTTTCTATATCTTTTAAAGTTGCTTTTAATGCTTCTAAATTTCCATGTATATCTGAAATAATTGCTATTTTCATCTTCATTTTTCTCCATTTCGAAAATTATAATAAAATATTAAAGCTTTCTTATTTTCCTTATTTATATCATAAAATTCGTACAAAAACAATTATTTCCAGAAATTAATATAAAAGAGATTGCCACATTTATATATAACAACCTCTTTGTATATTATCTGTTTAAATTTCTATCTTTTTTCTTTGTTTTAGTAATATCTTCTTGCACATTTTTCATTTTCATTTCAATTTTAATTACTTCTTTAACTGTTGGTGTATCTTCTAAGATATAGTTTGCTATTTTCAGATTTTTTCTATACTTATTTAGAATTTCAGTGTAGTTATTTCGCTTTTCTTTGTATTCTTCTATTAAGTTATCATCTTTGCAATTTCTTAGCTTATTTCTATATTTTTGTCTTAAATTAGCAACATTTGCAATATCTTTTTCAGTTTGTGAAATATAACTTTTTACATCTTCTGTTGTTTTTAGTTTTTGAGTTACTATAAGTCTAATTTCATTAGAATATCGTCCCATTTTTCTTACTTCTTGTTTCATTTCTGGAGATAGTGGCTGATAGTTTTCTTGTTTTGGTAGTAGTCCTAATAAATGAAACAGTAGTAGAAAAAGTACATCAATTCCACTCATTTTACTAGCATCTTTGAATTTACCCTTATATTTATAAACTTTATATTTTTGTTTTTTCTTTTTAGCATGTATAAATTCCATATATCTATTTTGATAATAATATGGATTGTGTTCAACTTTGCTTGCAATGTTTTTCGGCAAATATTCTTCTCCTAAATGATACATTCTTACTGCTTTTTTATCATTTATTGAGCAAATTGTTGGATATTTCCTATTATAATCATCATTTATAATATAACCTTTTTTAAGCATTACCTTTTTAAATTGTCTGTAATTTATACACATTTGCATTGCTTCATCAATAGCATGTCTTATTACATTATACTTTGTTGGCTCTCCTCGTTTTTCTGCAAAATATATACTTCTTGGTGTTTTTCCTGCTGGCTTTTCAATAACTGTTAGTCCATATTCTTTGCATAGATCATCTGATAACTCTCTGAAATGATAATATGCTCCTTTGTTACAATTAAACTTTTTACCTGTAAACATATTAACGGAATTTACTACAAAATGATTATGATATGTGCCAGTATCAAGGTGTGTTGCAACTACTACTTGATATTCACTCCACATTTTTTCTGCTAATTCTACTCCAATTTTGTGTGCTAATTCTGGCGATACTTCTCCTGTTTTAAAACTTTGATATGCATGATAGGCAACATTTCCTGTGGTCTTATCAAATCTATTTTGTACTGCTATCATTTCTTCATAAGCTGTTTCTGTCTTACAGTTTACTCCTGTTACATACATAGTCTTTTCATTTTTATCTATGGTTTTTTCATCATTTTCTGCATATTTTAATACTTGTTTTAAATCTGAAAATGTTGTCTTTTCTGGATTTTTTGCATAGCTTATTACTCGAGATATACTATCTTTAATTGCCCATATTTTCGTTGTTGCCACCCACATCATCTCCGTTTTTTATAATTATAAATGTCTAAAAAATCACTTTGCATTTTTATTATTCTTTCTTTTATTTCTTCATCACTCATATAAGGAAATTCATTTTTTAGTTCAATAATTCCATTGTAAATTTTACGAAGTTCTTCATCTGGTATTGAATAAATTTCTTTTTGTAATCCAGATTTTCTCAAATAAGATGACAAATTCAAGTTGCTCTTTTTAGCATTCCTTTGTAATTTTTTCTTTTCATTTTCGCTCACTCTAACATTAATTCCTATTGTTCTATTTCTCACAATTTTTCACTTCCTTTTTCATAAATTCTTGTCGCACTTTTTATAAAACCTTTCTTAAAATCTTTTAATTTTTTCTACAATTTTCAATCTACTTTTTAAGTTTTTTGTTTCATAAGGTAGGGGTTATAGGGGAAGATTTTTCCCCTTTCAGCGTAAGCTGTCGGTTTTGTGGCAATACAAAACCTATGCTCGCTACACTTATAGACATTAAATTCGGCAATACATTTGTCTGTTTGCTCCTACCTGTGATTTGTTATACATATATTAGTTCTTTTAGTATAATTTCTTCTGCTGTACTTTTAAAATTATTCATCATACTAACCCAATATAATTGGTCTGTATTTTTTATTTCTTCTGTTAGATTATTTTGTTGTTTTAATTGTTCAATTATAATATCAATTCTTTCTTGTGCTATTTCCTGAATCTCTTTTAAATGTTTATTCAATGTTCCGTTCACAAACATTATTGTATATTCTGCTTTCTTGTTTTCTTTTAAAAATTTTAGTCTCATTCTTCCATATTTGTTTAGCATAATTTTTTCTTCTTTCTCCAAAACTAAATTGGGCATATAATAATCTCCAACCTTTGTATATTCAATTCCATATTTATTTTCAATTTTGTTTTCTTTTACTTCTTTATTTTTCATTTTCAATTCCTCCATTTATAAATTTTTTTAACTAACTTTTTCTCTTTCTTTTACTCTAATTGCTCCTACAATTCTATTTGCTTTTTTCTGCGGATACTTTTTATCATCTGTTATTAGTTCAACTAATTTAAAAAGTTTTTCTCCATTATCATTTGTTTCATCTATTGTAAGATATTTTTTTTGATAGCCTTTCTTTGGCTCATCTAGTCTTGCTACTTCATAATAAGATACTTCGTAATAATCATTTAATCTTTCAATATATTCTTCTAACTCCTGCTTGACATTGGCAGTCTCGTCCTGCCCTACAATGATAACCCCCTGTAAATCACGATCTATCGGTTTTGCAAACATTTCTCTTATCTGCATACTACATACCTTTCCTTTCATCCGTTCTTAGAAAAACGCTGTTTTGCGTTTTTCCGTGTGAAGCGTCATGCTTCACACTGTTATCGTACCAGC
>ENA-ORMR01001764-ORMR01001764.1-human-gut-metagenome-genome-assembly--contig:-NODE-1764-length-15425-cov-4.453676_pt1 | contig 15425 bp, 10 predicted proteins | sample MGYA00242107_ERZ509003 | MGnify/ENA primary metagenome ERZ509003 (study PRJEB26280, sample SAMEA2338699) | human gut metagenome | biome: human gut; feature: human-associated habitat; material: faeces... | reverse complement strand
TTCTTGAGCTCTTCGGTGATGTAGCGCTCGCCGGTGGAGAGCGTGGACGCGGAGCGGTCAAGCGTCAGGTAGCCCAGTCCCAGATCCATCAGCCGTTTGGCGGGGCTCTGGAATGCCTCGCAGATGCTTTCGGCCATGGGGCGCATCTCTTTTGGCAGAGATGCAGGCACACCGTCCACCCAGTCCGCCAGCTCCCCAAGGGTCATCCGACAGGCCGCCTCTAACCCGATGCCGCGAAGCTTCGGTGCTCTGGCCCGTCCGGAAAGTCTGCTTCCACCGCATTCCGGACAGATTTCTTCTTTTAGAAAACGCTCTACCCGCTTCATGCCCTTATCATCCTTTACCTTCGCAAGAGCATTTTCTACGGTATAGACTGCGTTAAAATAAGTAAAATCCAGTTCTCCCGCCTGATTGGTCTTCTTTGCTTTATAAAAAATGTGTTTTTTCTCCGCCGGACCGTGGTAAACAATCTCTTTTTCCCTTTCCGTCAGATCCCGGAAAGGCACATCGGTACGCACGCCCATTTCCCGGCACACATCGGTCATCAGGGACCACATGAGGGAATTCCACGGAGCTACCGCGCCCTCATCGATGGTAAGGGATTCATCCGGCACCAGGGCCGCACGGTTAACAGTGCGTACGATTCCCGTTCCGTCGCATGTCCTGCAGGCGCCTTGGCTGTTGAAGGCCAGTTCCTCCGCCGACGGGAGGATGGGCTTGCGGCTGACGGGGCGCACCCGGGGCTTCCGCCCGCAGACGCACACCGGCAGGTCAGGGGGGCATATGCAACCCCGTGCCAGCTCCGCAAAGGTGTCCTTGACGATCCGATCCTCCAGCGAGTGGAAGGTGATGATGCACAGCCGCCCGCCGGGGGCCAGATGCTCAAAGATGGTGTCCATGCCCTCTTCCAGTGCGTCCAGCTCGTGGTTGACCGCAATGCGCAGCGCCTGGAAGGTGCGGCGGGACGGGTTCTTGTTCTTGCGCCGCTCGGCCGCCGGCATGGCGCTGGCCACGATGTCGGCCAGCTGCAATGTCGTCTCGATGGGGGAAGCCTCCCGTGCCTCGACGATCTTGCCCGCGATCTGCCAGGCGAAGGGTTCTTCGCCGTAATCCTTGAGGATGCGAGCCAGCTCCTCCCGGCTCTCGGTGTTCACGAGGTCGGCGGCAGTCTCGCCCTCCTGGCTCATCCGCATGTCCAGCGGAGCGTCTGCCCGGTAGGAAAAGCCTCTGGCGGCATCGTCCAGCTGGTGGCTGGAAACGCCGAGGTCCAGCAGCGCTCCGTTGATCTTGTCGATGCCCAGCTGTTCCAGAGCTTGTCCCGCATAGCGGAAGTTGATCTGCACCACGGTGGCAGGCAGTCCGGCCAGCCGCGCCCGCGCGGTCTGCACCGCGTCCGGGTCCTGGTCCAATGAGATGAGCCTGCCGCCCTGTTCCGCGTCCAGCCGCAGCGCGATCTGGCGGGAATGCCCCGCACCGCCTGCGGTGCCGTCCAGATAGATGCCTGCCGGGTCAATGGCAAGGCCGTCCAGGCACTCGTTCAAAAGCACAGGCACATGCTCAAACGAGGCCGGGTCAAAGGCTTGTCCGATCGTTTCACTGCCCATAGGGCCCAGCCTCCTTTCTGTCGTTTCAAGTTGCGTATCATCCGGCGATTTCACGCTGTTTTTTCCGTTTTTCGCCGTGTTTTTCTGCCCGCAGGCACACACTGCCCCAAGGCATCTCTCTGATACAGTTTTATTGTAACAAAACCGCCCTGCGAATGCAAGGCTTTTCGGGCTGGTTTTTCTCTCAAAATGTCACAAAAAAAGCCCCTGCAAGCCGTCACTTTTGCTTGCAGGGGCAAATGGGTTTTTCCGACAAACTCCGCTCACTGGGGTTTCCGGGGCGTCTGGCGCAGATTGGCGCGGACGTTCCGGACCTGCGCAGCGTTCTCTGCCATGGTCTCCTCGGTGGTCTTGAGCATATTATCACAGTAGTCGGTCACGGTCTGGCGGACGGTGCGGGCCTCGGTCTGGGCGGCGGTGGCCAGGGCCTCGAACAGGGGATCCACTTCACCTTCCATGATGCGGTCCAGAGAGTACAGGGTCAGGTTGATGCGGTGGTCCGTGCAGCGGCCCTGGGGGAAGTTGTAGGTACGGATGCGCTCGGAGCGGTCACCGGAGCCCACCTGGGCCTTGCGGTCGGCGGAAAGTTCGCTGTTCTGGCGCTCGCGCTCGGCGGCCAGGATGCGGGAGGCCAGCACCTTCATGGCGCGGGCCTTGTTCTTGTGCTGCGAGCGTTCGTCCTGGCAGGTCACCACGGTACCGGTGGGGATGTGGGTGATGCGCACGGCGGACTCGGTCTTGTTGACGTGCTGGCCGCCGGCACCGGAAGCGCGGTAGATGTCGATGCGCAGGTCTTCGGGGCGGATCTCCACGTCCACTTCCTCGGCTTCGGGCATCACGGCCACGGTGGCGGCGGAAGTATGGATGCGGCCCTGGGTCTCGGTGGCGGGCACGCGCTGCACGCGGTGGGTACCGGCCTCGAACTTGAGGTGGCTGTACACGCGGTCACCGGAGATGAGGCAGATGATTTCCTTGTAGCCGCCGCTGTCGGAAGGGGATTCGCTCATGATCTCCACCTTCCAGCCCTTGATCTCGGCATAGCGGGTGTACATGCGGAAAAGGTCGGCGGCGAACAGGGCCGCTTCCTCACCGCCGGTACCGGCGCGGATTTCAAGGATGGTGTTCTTTTCGTCCAGGGGGTCCTTGGGCAGCAGCAGCACCTTGATCTTGTGCTCCAGCTCGGGCAGCTCGGCTTCGGCGGCGGCGATCTCTTCCTGCGCCATGGCCTTGATGTCGGGGTCGCTGTCGTGCAGGAGCTGCTTGTTCTCTTCCATCTCCTGCGTGAGGCTGCGATGGCGGCGGAACAGCTCCACCACATCGTGCAGGTCCGCATGCGCCTTGGTCAACTTGCGGTACTGATCCTGGTCGTTATAGACCTCAGGCTGGGCAAGCGCCTGTTCAAGCTCCATATACTTTTTTTCAAGACCTTCCAGCTTGGCAAACATGCGAACTCCAGAAAATGTATGGTCCCGCCGGGGCGGCTAGGCGTCGCGCCGGTAGGGAGCCGTGATGATATTGTCGCCCGCCTGGGCGCCCAGGGCCTCGCGCAGGGCCACCACCGCCACGTCGAGCTGGCGCTCGTCGGGCTCGGCCGTGGTCATGCGCTGCAGGGTCAGGCCGGGGGCCCGCAGCAGCGTGGCCATGAAGCCGTCGGGCATGCGGGCAGCGTAACGGATCAGCTCATAGGCCAGCGCGCTGATGGGCACCATGAGCAGCAGTTTGAACACGATGGTCAATGCCTGCTTGGCCACCGCCCCTTCCGGGCAGTAGAAGAACAGCAGCAGGGGCACCAGCACCGCATGCAGGATGATGGAGATGCCGATGACGAACAGCAGGAACGTGGTGCCGCAGCGGGGGTGCAGGCGGCTCATGCGGGCCGCCGTGGCGGCGTCCACGTCGCCCCCGGCCTCGAAGGCATGGATGACCTTGTGCTCCGCGCCGTGATACTGGAACACGCGGTAGATGTCCTTCTGCTTTGAGCAGAGGATCATGTAGGCAAAAAAGATCACGAGCTTGATGACGGATTCGACCAGATTGTGCACCGCCGCGCTCTTGATATACGGGTCGATAAAACCCGCCAAAAACGTCGGCAGCAGGAAAAAGAGCAAAATCGTCAGCCCCAGCGACAGGAAAACCGCCATCGCCGTGATGAATTTCTGCATTTTTTCGTTGCCGAGCTTTTTTTCAAGCCACTGGTCGAATTTGCCCGGCTCGGCGACGTCCTCGTCGGGGAAATAGTCCGCCGAAAACATCAGCGCTTTCACGCCCTTGACCATCGAATCGACGAACGTCACCGCGCCGCGAATGATGGGTAAGCCCAAAACGGGGTACTTGTCGCGCACGAGCGTCAGCTCCTCTACCTTCTCCACAAGCCCCTCCGGCGAGCGGACAACGATGGCCTGCTTCCCCGGCCCGCGCATCAGAACGCCTTCGATCAGCGCCTGTCCGCCGATGCTCGTGCGGAACTTGGACGGGGAAGCCTTCTTCTTTGCTTCTTCTGCCATGAATGGTTCTCCTTTTTCTATGCGATATCATACCACAGGCGTTTCTAAAATGCAACACCCGTTCTATTTTTATGCCATTGGCAGCGAGATCGTCACGACTGCACCGCCGCCCTCGGCGTTGGCAATGTCGAACGTGCCGCCGTGCAGGCGCACGATCTCGTCGCACACGGCAAGGCCGATGCCGCTGCCGCGCGCTCTGGACGAGCCCTTGTAAAACTTCTGCTTAACGAACGGCAGCTCCTCCTCCGGGATACCCGCACCGTAGTCGCGCACGCGGATAACGAACTTTCCGTCCTCCTGCGCGGCGCTCACGTCGATCTTTTTGCCGCTGCCGCCGTGCTTGGCGGCATTGTCGAGCACGTTGCAAAAGACCTGCTTCATGCGCTCGCTGTCAGCCACGATCGGCGGCACCTCTTCATCGGGACCATTGTAGCTCACGTCGATGCCCTCCTGCCGGAACAGCTCGCGGTAGGTGTAGATCGCGTCCTCCAGTTCGCTGGCAAGATCAACGCTCTCAACGCGCAGCGTGAAGCGCCCGTCCTGCATCTTGGTAAACTCCAGCAGCTCTTCGACCATCGTGGTGAGTCGGCGGGACTCTTTCAAAATGATCCCGAGGCCGCGCTTGGTCTGGTCGATGTTCGCGCCCGGATCGGCAGAAAGCGTCTCGGCCCAGCCGCTGATGGCTGTGAGCGGGGTGCGCAGCTCGTGGGAAACAGACGAGATAAACTCCTGCTGGATCTTTTCCGCCTGGCTGATCTTGAGCGACATATCGTTGATATTGTCCACGAGTTCTCCCAGCTCGTCGCGGTAGCGGTTTTCGATCAGAATACCGTAGCTTCCGCCGGAAATGCGGCGCGCCGCATCGCTCACCACCGCCACAGGCTGCACAACGTTGTTAATAAAAATGGCATTCGACGCCGCAATGAGCGCCATGCACACGAGCGCCGCCGCCGAGGCGAACAGCGATTCCATCAGCACCCGGTGCTGTGCCTCGCGCAGCGACGTTACATAGCGCAGCACGCCGACCACACGGGAATTGAAAAACAGCGGATAGGACACCGAAAGAATATTTTCCCCCGTCTGCGGGTCGCGCCCCTGAAACGATGCCATATTGCCGGCGATGGCGCGCTCAATGTCCTCCGTTCCGGGCAGCGTGCCTGCCGTGAGGCCGTAGGACGAGACCTGCACGCGGCCGTTCGTATTGATAAATTGCAGTTCGATCGTGTCCTTTTCCTCAAAGGTCTCCGCGGAATACGAGGCAAGGCGGTAGTATTCGCTGTAGCTCTTCACGCCGTAGCCCGAGAAGGTCTCCGCCGCGATGCGCGCGCGGCTTTCAAGACCCGAGCGCATCGCATTATAGTAGTATTCCTGCACGCCCACGCTGAAAAGTGCCACTGCCAACACAAGCAGCAGCAAGATCGGCAGCACCGCCGAAAGCATCCACCGCTGGCGAAGGCCGCGGATATGCAGCGCCGAGGCAAAGCCTTTTCGATTTTCCGGCATTGCAGCCCCTCCTTCGTGCGATGTGTTCACACCGTCCATTTATAACCGAAGCCCCACACGGTGGAGATATACTTCGGCTCCTGCGCGTCGTCCTCAATTTTGATGCGCAGCCGGCGCACATTCACGTCCACGATCTTGAGCTCGCCGAAATATCCCTTGCCCCACACCGCGTCGAGGATCTCCTCGCGCGCGAGCGCCTTGCCGCGGTTTTCCATAAAGAGCTTGACGATCGAATATTCCAGCTGCGTCAGCTTCACGCGCTCGCCGTTTTTCTCCAGGGTGCGGTTCGTCATATTCAGCAAAAACGGCGGCTGATACAGCTCTCTCGTGCGCACCGCAGGCGTATTATCGCCCGTGCGGCGCAGCAGCGCGTCCACGCGCGCGGTGAGCTCAGCCGGAGAAAAGGGTTTGGTCACATAGTCGTCCGCGCCGGTCATCAGCCCCGTCACCTTGTCCATCTCCTGCGCACGCGCCGTCAGCATGATGATGCCGATCTGAGAGTTCGACATACGGATGCGGCGGCAGACCTCGAACCCGTCGATGTCCGGCAGCATGATATCGAGCAGGCACAGCCGCGTATCGGGATTTTCCTGCAATTTTTGAAGCGCTTCCTCGCCGCACTCGGCCTCCACGACCTCGTAACCCGCGCGCTGCAAATTGATGACGATAAAGCTGCGGATACTGGCCTCATCTTCCAGCACCAGTACTTTTTTCATCTCTTTTCTCCTCCTCTCAGTTGTCTCCCATGGTCCATTCCGCCATGATGAGCGAGAACCGCTCGCGCAGCGACTGCTCGTCGAGCTGCACGCTCCACTTGCTCCCGATCTCGGCGGCATACACTGCGTCCACCTGCTGCGCAAGCACAAAGCGATCACCGATATCGGCAAGTCCCTCGCGCGCCTCGCCCGTCAGGCGGTAGATCGTCAGCAGCTTTTCCCACGAACCGTTTTCGTTCGCGCGGTAGAAAGAAACGATGCTTTCGTCGCCGCCCGCACTGCGCGCGGCGGTCAGCTTGGCTTTGTTCCATTCCTCCGGCAGCACAAGGCTCCAGCCGTCACTCACATTGTGGAAGCAGCTCTGCACGTCGCTCACAGTCCCGTCCACGCTGTACTGCTCCCACAGAACATAGTACTGCGGCTCGCTCTCCTCGTCAAAGCGCCGCAGCGCGCGTGTCATCGGCGCTTCGGTCACGCCGTCGTTGTTCTCATCGCGCGGAAAAAGGCCGAGGAAGATCTGCTCCGCGGGCGCCTGATTCACGTCCGCAGCGGAGGCAATGTTCTGCAACCGTCCGCCCCGCAGCGCCAGTACGTCCGTCACCGTCAGATTGTCGCCCGTCACGCTCGTGACAAAAAGCGCCTTTTCGCCGCCTGTCAGCGTCCCCGCCGTCAGTTGGCTCAGCTCTGCCACCGAAGAAGAGAGCCGCAGCGACGATTTAGCGCGCAAAACACCCTCGTCCCAGTTGTAGTAATCGACGCGCGCACCGCTCTCTTCATCGCTGCAAATAATAAGCAGTTCCTGCTTTCCGTCGCCGTCCATGTCAAGATTTGCATAGCGGGAATATCCCGTGATCAGCAGCGGCTCCGGCGTACCCGGACTAAGCGGATAAATGGACAGGCCCTGCACGTCCGAGCTGCTCTTATAGCCAACCAGGATCTCCTTCCGCCCGTCGCCGTCCAAATCGGCGTAGTTCACGCTGTAGATCTGGTTGGAGGTCCCCTCGATGACGGCATAACGCTCGTAGTTATCGCCGGCCGCCTTAAAAATGTAGATCTTCATAGGCTTTTTGTCGTTCGCGCGGCGAAAAAACGCCACAGCCTCTTCCTCGCCGTCACCGTCTAAGTCGATCATCTGCACGCTTTGCAGATTGCTGCCAGAGGTGGGCGCGGCATACTCCGCACCGCTTGAAAGCAGCGCGTCGATCTGTGATTCGAGCGACTCATACTCGCCCGAGAGCTTCGGCAGGCGATAGAGCGACGCCTCGGGCTTGGTAAATACGCAGCCTGAAAGCACCAGCACCAGTGCGCTCAGCACAAGCGCCGCCATCGTTTTTCTCATGCCCATCACGCTCCTTTCGCTTCCGATGCCTATTCTGAGTTATCATATCACGCAGCAAGCAAAAAAGGTAGTCCTTTTATAAAAATCTCTTTAAAATAAAGGAGAGCAGCCTTCGCTGCTCTCCTTTTATTTTAAAACTTGTAAAGCACCGTTGCCACCTGTGCGCGTGTCATTGCGCCGTTCGGACGGAAGCTGCCGTCGCTGAAGCCCGTAATGATGCCCATCTCGCTCAGCGTGCTCACATACTCCGCCGCCCAGGGCTGAATGGACGCCTTGTCGGTAAACTTGAGTGCCGGCTGGGCGTAACCCTTTTCGGTCAGGCGGCCGAGCATCGTCACCGCCTCCTGACGGCTCACATTGGCCGCAGGGTTGAAGTAGAGCTTTCCGGAATCATCGGAGCTGCCCTTGATGATGCCGAGGGCATACATCGTTTTCGCGCCGTCCAGTGCCCAGGGTGCGATCTGATTCACGTCGGCAAACGGGAGCTGAACGGAGGAAAGATCCACCGAAGCGCCAAGATAGCGGGAAAGCAGCACGGCAAACTCCTGACGGCTGATGTTCGTATCGGGCAGGAAATAGCCGTTGGAGCCGTTCGAAATACCGCTGCGCTTGAGGTACGCCACCGCGTCATTCGCCCAGTGCTCGTGCATGTCGGCAAAGGCGGGCGTCGTGCTTACCGTGCCGACGCTCACGCCTGCGCGGCTCAGGTTCCCGCTCGCATCACCCGCGACCACGCTCACGCGGTGCTGCGCACCGTCGGCAATGGGAAGCGCAATGCTCAGCGTGCCGTTTGTCTGATTGTAGGTGTAGGAGGAATGGCTCTTGCCGTCAAAGCTCACGCGGACGGTCGGAACGGCTGCGCCGTCGGTATCGTCGCTCACGCTGCCCGTTACGCTGTTGCTCGCAGCATCGTAGCGGAGCGTGATCTTCGGTGCGGTCGTGTCGGCCAGACCGCCGTAGGAAAGCACGAGCTGATCAAGGTAGATCGCGCTGATGAGATCGCTCACGGAGGATACCGTCATGCCCGTGATGCTCGACGCCGTACCGAGGTTCACCGTCAGCAGCTTCCAGCCGGAAAAATTCAGTGCGCCGACATTTACATATCCGGTATCCGTCACCAGAGCGAGCTGTGCGCCGCTGTTGTCACCATAGACCCAGAAATTGAGCTGGTCATAGTTCGAAGGTACGGCATACTGCATGCCGATGTAGGCATCTCCGCCGCTGCCGGTCGCATAGTCGAGGCGTGCCGAAGCAAAGCCGTTATGAACGCGGCTCATGTCGTTATTATAGGAGAGCATCGCGCGTGTGCCGGTCATGGCGGTAAACGACGTCTCAAAACCGTCGAGCGTGCGCAGAGCGCGCGCCGTCACCGTCACAGGGATCGTGACCGAAACACGGCCGAGGCTTACCGTCACGCTGCCGCTGCCGACATTGCCGGAGGCCGTGAACACACCGTTCTCAACCGTACCGACATTGCCCTGCACCGTCCAGACAAAGCCTCTGTGATCGCCCAGCACCGGCAGGTGACGATACATCGCCGCAGCGGAAAGCTCCGCCTTATCCCCCGCGCTCAGCGTGATGGCGCTCACGGCCTTGCCGTTCTGCTGCACGCTGATGCTGTCGGGCTGCGTCACAACTTCGATCTCAAGCTCGGCGCTTGCGCCGCCTGCGCTCGCACGTACCGTCACCGTGCCGGAATCGGGTGCGGTCAGCACGTCATCTTCGATCGTGCCCCGGTCGGCGCGCAGCGTTACGTCGCGCGAAGACATCGGAATGTAATTCGTGTCGAGCACCGTCGCGCTGAGCTTCACCTGCGCGTTCGGCAGCACGCGGCTGCTCTCGCTTTCAAGATACACATGCCCCACGGAGTTCGTCGGACGGTTGTCCGCCACAAGGAAGAGGTGATTCGTCACCGCGCGCTCGCTGCCGCCGGAGGGCTTGCTCACAAGCGATGCCGTCGTGCTGTCGGGATTCGTTGCGACCATCGCAGTCGAACCGCCGCCGTCCAGACTCAGCGCCGTTTCGCAGCCAAGCTCGACCATGCGCTCGGCAACCTGCGTCAGCGTCGCGCCGACGGAATAGCCGCTCTGGCGGCCGTCGATGGTGTACATCACAAGAGAGCCGTCGCGTCTGAGACCGACCGCCGTGCGCGGCGCGTTGCCGGCACTGAGACCGGAGCAGACCCGCCCGTTCTCCACGAGCTGATAGAGCGCGCCGATCAGATTCGTCACGCCGTCCCATTCGCTGCTGTTTGCGTCGACGGAGACCGTGATGCGGTCGCCGACGCGAAGCGCGCGAAGCGCATTGAGATAGTTTTCACCGGAGTTGAGGTTGGCAGACAGCACGTACTGTCCCCTGCCGACAGCCGTATCCACGCTGCCTTCCACAATATTCTCGACTTCGAGCGTCATTTCTCCGCCGATGCTCAGCTCACCGCGGCGCACCGAGCAGATCACATCATAGCCCGGCTCGCTCGTGCCGATGGTACCGCGGGCATTGAAGCTGTCGTCGTACATGAAAATGCCGAAAGAGGTCTGGCGGATATAGTTCATCGCCGAAATGCTAAAAGAATCATAATCCGTCTCAGCGCTGATGCGAAGGTCGGGCTTTCCCATCACGGCGCTGCCGTCGTCATAAAAGCCCAAGGCATAATAACTGCCGGAAATATTGTGGAAAACGCCGTCGCTCATCACGCTGCCGAGCGCAATACCGTTGGCCGTATCGTAATAGTCGCCGTTGACGCCCGCGACCACGCGCCAGCCGTCCGCTTCCAGCGTACGCGCCGCCGACGAAACGGTGGTGAGCTGCGTGCTGTAATCGCCGCTCGTCACGATGGGCTTCACGCTGCGGTTCGGCTCATAAACCACATAGTTTTCCTGCCGGAGATCGGAATAAGTATTGCTCCAGAACGTACCGGCGTTGAGCTCGGTGCGCTCATTGACCTCAACGTTTGAGCTGATCAGCTCGTCGCCGAGCGCGTCAGACGCGAACGCCGTCAGCGGAGCGGCCGCCAGCACGACCGCCAGCGACAGCGACAAAAACTTTCGAATGATGGATTTCACAATATGCCTCCTTGCTGAAATGCCTCGAATTGGTAAACATAATACAGTATATCAGATGTCCTGCCATAAGTAAAGACGCAGAGACACGGAAAAGGTTTCCAAATTTTTTGTTTTTTCACAGCGACAGCGCCTCGAGTACGCGCACGATGACGGCATTCGAAACGAGAAAGCCCTGCGGCGTCAGGTGCCAGCAGCCGTTTTCCTTTTGGGCAAGGCCGTGGCGCGCGCACTCTTCAAGCACCGCTTCCGCGTCCCGTGTGTCCTCCCTGAGCGTAGAAAGGTCAAGCCCCTGCACTGTACGCAGGGCGAGCATGACACGCTCCTCCTCACGCTCCTTTTCCGCGGGGCAAGCGCTTTCGGAAAGGCTCTCCCCTCCTGCGAGGTATGCGTTCAGATCGCGTGCACAGGCAAAGCGCCGTCCGCCAAAGTCCGAGTGCGCGCCCGGGCCGAAGCCCAGATATTCCTGCATCAGCCAGTATTTCAAATTATGGCGCGATTCGCGCCCGGGACGCGCGAAATTGGAGATCTCATACTGGCGGTAGCCCGCGCGCGCGAGCGTTTCGACCGTTGCAAGGTATTCTTCCGCCTGCGCGTCGTCATCGGGGATAACAAGGGCGTCCTTTTTCCTGTAAAGCGGCGTGCCCTCCTCGATCTTGAGCCCGTAGCAGGAGAGATGCTCCGGCTCCAGCGCGATCGCGGCGTCCAGGTTCTTCCGCCACCTCGCCATGCTCTGCTCGGGAAGACCGTAGATGAGATCGAGGCTCACATTGTCGAATCCTGCCGCGCGGGCGGCGCGCACCGCCGCAACGGTCTGCTCATGCGTGTGAACGCGGCCGATCAGGCGCAGTTCCTCATCGTTTGCAGACTGCATTCCGAGCGAGATGCGGTTGAAGCCGGCGCTTCTAAGCTGCCGCAGCGCGCGTTCTTCCCGCGCGCTGTCGGGGTTTGCCTCAGTCGTGATCTCGGCTTCTCTTGCCACATGGTAATGCGCAAAAACTGTTTCCAGAATGCGGCAGAGCCGGTCGGCGCCCAGATAGCTCGGTGTGCCGCCGCCGAAGTAAATGGTGTCAACGGTACAGTCCTTCGCCTCGGCCGCCCAATGGATCAGATCGTGCCGCAGCGCCTCGGTGTAGGCGTCCATCTTCTCCTCCGAACGCGGCAGGGAATAGAAATCGCAGTAAATGCACTTCGCTTTGCAAAACGGGATATGGAGATATAGTCCCAGCGGTCGCATCGCGTCAGCTCCTTTGTCAACATGTTCCTGCCTATTGTACCACAAACTATGCTGCGCGCAAGATGCTCCCGCGCGGATATTCCGCCCGTTTCCGGCAAAGACTACGGGGAAAGGAGTGATCTCACATGGATATGACCCCGCAGGAATATCAGGCCTACGTCAAACGCCTTTCACCCAAATCGCCGATCTTCAAGGATACTGCCTTCGCTTTCTGCATCGGCGGCGCGATCTGCGCGCTCGGACAGCTGATCCAGACAGGCTTTCTTTCGCTCGGCCTCGAAAAAGCAGACGCGGGTACCGCGACCTCGATCTGCCTCATCTTCCTCTCCGCACTTCTGACAGGACTCAATCTCTACAACTCCATTGCGCGCTTTGCCGGCGCTGGCACGCTCGTACCCATCACAGGCTTTGCAAATTCCGTCGTTTCCCCCGCCATCGACTTCAAAAGTGAAGGACTCATCACCGGCATGGCGTCAAAGATGTTCGTGGTCGCAGGCCCGGTCATTGTCTTTGGCACACTCGCAAGCGTCGTGTATGGCGTTATCCTGATGCTGCTGTGACGGAAAGGGCGCGTGCCGGGCGCTCTTTCCTCCCATTTCCGCGCAAGCGCGGTCAAGGGGCAAATTGACGAATTTCTCTTTTCCTTCCCCGCACCGCACGAAAAAGAATAAAGCGTGTCCATTCATGTTTTATACGCGGATATTCTGTTGACATAACGATGTGGAAAACTCTGTGGAAACTGTGAATAACTTTGTTCCCCCAGTCATTTTTCCGTGGTTGACGTTTTATTATGCCCGACACACTTCGGCATAAACAGCACCCCTATCCTCCCAACTTCCGCATTTTCGCACCGCCGACAAAAATCTCCGCCGTCCACTTGCTATTGTGGTCAAAAAATCGTATAATGTACTAAATTTTGTGTTTGACGATCAGAATGTTAATTTTCGGCGAAATGGAGAATGCGCAATGGCAGAAGCAAAAAAAACGAATTATGGCAATGAGAGCATCTCGTCGCTCAAGGGAGCGGACCGTGTGCGCAAGCGCCCGGGCGTCATCTTTGGCTCGGACGGACTGGACGGCTGCGAGCACGCCGTCTTTGAGATCCTTTCCAACTCCATCGACGAAGCGCGCGAAGGGCACGGCAAACTCATCACCGTCACCCGCTACTTAGACCACAGCATCGAAGTCGAGGATATGGGACGCGGCTGCCCCGTGGACTATAACGCCAAGGAAAAGCGCTTCAACTGGGAGCTCGTCTACTGCGAGCTCTACGCCGGCGGCAAGTACAACAATTTAGACGGCGACAACTACGAATACTCCCTCGGTCTCAACGGTCTCGGCGCCTGCGCCACGCAGTATTCCTCGCGCTACATGGACGTGACCGTCTGGCGCGACGGGAACAAATACTCCCTGCACTTTGAACGCGGCGAGCCCGTGGGCAAAAAGGGCGATGAGCTCAGGATCGAGCCGACCGACCGCGGCCGCAAAACCGGCACGCGCACGCGCTGGCTGCCCGACCTTGACGTGTTTACCGACATTGACATTCCCATTGACTACTACGCCGATACCCTGCGCCGTCAGGCCGTCGTCAATGCAGGCGTCACCTTTCGGCTCAAGAACGAGGTGCTCCCCGGCCGCTTCGAGACGCAGGACTTTCTCTATGAAAACGGCATCATTGACTATGTCGCCGAGATCGCGGGCGAGGAAGGACTGACCACCCCCGTCTTCTGGGAGACCGAGCGCCGCGGCCGCGACCGCGAGGACAAGCCCGAATACAAGGTCAAGCTCTCCTGCGCGTGCTGCTTCTCCAATAAGGTGCAGCGTATCGAGCACTACCACAACTCCTCCTGGCTCGAACACGGCGGCAGCCCCGAAAAGGCAACAAAAACCGCCTTTGTCTACGCCATCGACAAGTATTTGAAGGACAACAACAAATACCAGAAGGGCGAGGCGCGCATCGCCTGGCAGGACGTGGAGGACTGCCTGATCCTTGTTTCGAACAACTTCTCCACGCAGACGAGCTACGAAAACCAGACCAAAAAGGCCATCACGAACAAGTTCGTGCAGGAGGCGATGACGGACTTTCTGAAGTCCCGCCTCGAGACCTATTTCATCGAAAACCGCGTCGACGCGCTCAAGATCGCCGAGCAGGTGCTCATCAACAAGCGAAGCCGCGAAAGCGCGGAAAAGCAGCGCCTGAACATCAAGAAAAAGCTCTCCGGCAGCATCGACATTTCAAACCGCGTGGAAAAATTTGTCGACTGCCGCACGCGCGATGTCTCGCGCCGCGAGATCTACATCGTTGAGGGTGACAGCGCCCTTGGCAGCGTCAAGCTCTCGCGCGACGGCGAATTTCAGGGCATCATGCCCGTGCGCGGCAAGATCTTAAACTGCCTCAAGGCGGACTATCCGCGCATTTTCAAAAGCGAGATCATCACTGACCTTCTGAAGGTGCTCGGCTGCGGCGTCGAGGTGCCGGGCAAGTTCGTCAAGGATCTGAACGCCTTCGACCTCAATAACCTCCGCTGGAACAAGGTCATTCTCTGCACCGATGCCGACGTGGACGGCTACCAGATCCGCACGCTCATTTTGACGATGATCTACCGTCTCTGCCCCACGCTGATCCGCGAGGGCTATGTTTACATCGCCGAAACGCCGCTTTTCGAGATCACCTGCGGCGAAAAGACGTGGTTCGCCTACACCGACAAGGAGAAAAACGACATCGTCAAAGACCTTGAGGGCAAGCGTTACAAGGTCGACCGCTCGAAGGGTCTCGGCCAAAACGACCCCGAGATGATGTGGCTGACAACGATGAATCCCGAAACGCGCCGCCTCATCAAGGTCATGCCCGAGGACGCGGAGGCCACCGCGCGCTCGTTTGATCTGCTGCTCGGTGACAATTTGCAGGGGCGCAAGGATCACATTGCCGAAAACGGCTACAAATACCTCGAAATGATCGACGTATCGTAATACGCACAGCAGGAAAGGAGCGTTACTTTATGGAAGGCATTTTACTTCACGTTCTCTATCGCGGCGAAAAGGCCAGGGACTTTGCAGAAGAGATGGAGCGAAGCGGCCTGCGCGCCGCCGTCCTTGCGGAAGAGGGCTGCATACAGTATGACTACTACCAGCCTCTCGCCGAGGAAAACTGCGTACTGCTCGTGGAGCACTGGCGTGACCGCGCCGCGCTCGATAAGCACGCCGCCGGTGAGCCGATGGCAAAGCTCAAGGCGCTCAAGGCAAGCTACGACCTCGCAACGACCGTTGAGCGCTTTGAATGAGGAGGAGCGCATCCGGGGCAAAAAATCAGGAATCTACTAAGGAGTTTTGATAGCCATGAAAAAGATAGTTCTTAAAACTGTGATAGGGATTCTTCTTGTTTGCAGCTTATTTGTCGGTTTTCTTTATATAAGCAGCGACATTGGCATAGCGTCGGGCAATCTGGAAACAGACATTCGTTCGT
>ENA-ORMR01001757-ORMR01001757.1-human-gut-metagenome-genome-assembly--contig:-NODE-1757-length-15477-cov-2.897549_pt1 | contig 15477 bp, 14 predicted proteins | sample MGYA00242107_ERZ509003 | MGnify/ENA primary metagenome ERZ509003 (study PRJEB26280, sample SAMEA2338699) | human gut metagenome | biome: human gut; feature: human-associated habitat; material: faeces... | reverse complement strand
TTGCTAAGAATAAAAGAGAAAAAAATCAGCAAAGGAGCAGGGTATGAATAAAGATAATATCACAAATAACGAACAGACCGACGAGGAGAACGAAGAACAGGCGGTAACATGTCAGGTGTCGGATAACGGCATATTCGCATCGGAAAACGCTAAGTACAATATCCATTGCCTTAACGTAATCGGTCAGATAGAGGGACATTATATCCTTCCTCCCCAGAACAAGACCACAAAGTATGAACATATTCTGCCGCAGCTTGCCGCAATTGAAGACAGTGAAAATATTGATGGGGTATTGATTCTCTTAAATACGGTCGGAGGAGATGTGGAAGCGGGACTTGCCATTGCGGAAATGATTGCTTCATTAAGTAAGCCGACCGTTTCCCTGGTGCTTGGAGGAAGTCATTCGATCGGTGTCCCGATTGCGGTCAGTACCGATTATTCTTATATTGTGCCGACGGGAACAATGGTCATTCATCCTGTGCGTATGAACGGTATGGTGATCGGTGTTCCGCAGACTTTTGATTATTTTAAACAGATTCAGGACAGGATTACCGGATTCGTCTGTCATCACTGCAACATCACGCGGGCGCGCTTTGAAGAACTGATGATGGAAACGGAGATGTTGACGAAGGATGTCGGGACGATCCTTGTAGGTAAGGAAGCGGTTGAAGAGGGAATCATTAATGATACCGGTGGGATCGGGGATGCTATGAAAAAACTACATTCTCTCATTGATAGCAAAAAGAAAAAATGCTATACTAATTAGGATTATGTAAGCACAAGATCTAGTGCTGAAGGGGATGTAGTATGGCACAGAGTAAGAAAAGCAACACTAGAAAAAAAAATAGCACCAGAAAAACAAACACGTCAGACAGAAGCCGGAGCAGGAATCAGAGCCAGCGTCAGAGTGAGCCGATGGATGTGGCAATCAAAAGCGAAGTGATTTTGATTGCCTTGTTTGCGTTGTGTGTTTTTCTGTTTTTATGTAATTTTGGAATGATTGGTGTGATGGGAAATGCGATCAGTGGCGTAATGTTCGGAATTTTTGGACTTACTGCGTATCTGATCCCGGTTTTTCTGTTTATGGTCATTGCATTTGCCATGATTAACAGTGGAAATGTTATTGCCACAAGGAAGATTATTGCTGCGGTATGCTTATACCTGATCATCAGCATGATGTGTGAATTGTTTACGAAAGCACCACAGGAGGCTGTTTCTTATGATTTTAAGGGAATTTATGAAGCTTGCAGCACGAACCGGAACGGTGGGGGAATTTTAGGTGGTTCCTTTGCCTATCTGGCCTATCATTTTTTAGGATTGATCGGAACCATATTGAGTCTTTTAGTGATCGCCATTATAGCATTGATTGTGATTACCGACAAGTCCTTTATGAAGGGCGTTAAGAGTGGAAGCAGGAAGGTTTATGAGCGCTCCAGAGAGGATGCTGCTTACCGCAGGGAGCGTGCACAGAAGCGTAGAGAAGAGGCAGAAGAGCTTCGGAAGCGTAGAGAAGAAGAACGACGTCTGCAGGAAGAACAAAAGGAGGATCAGAAGATTCTTCGTATGGATAAAAAGGTTACAGGTGTTATGATGGATACCTCACTTACGACAGAACGTTATGAAGAAACGGTGGCACGTGAACGGGATGATATCCATGAGATTAACCTGTCAGACTTTGAGGAACAATTAGAAAGACCTCATACTTATATTGAAGAGGAAGACGTACCGGAAGATACATACCAAAAGCCTGTGGTTACCCAACCGGAAGTTACACAGTCAGCAGCTGCTTCGCAGGTGATTACCCATGAAGCTCCGTCGGATGGCTTTGACTTCAGTAAGATCCGGATTAACGGAGCAGTCGGGGAACAGCAGAGTGATGATATTTCAGAGATTGTAAGCCCTTATGCAGAAGAGGAGATGCCAACATCCGTAAAATCACGTCCGGTGGCGAAGCTTCCGAAGGAGGATCCGTTCGGTATTCCACTTACGACAGATCCACAGCCGGAACCGGCCAGGAGTCCGGCATCCGGCATGACATCCGGTGTGTCATCGGCCGGAGCAGATCGTTTATCACAGGCACAGACGGTTTCCGCACAGAATCGAGCTTCCGGACAGACATCACAGGGAATGACACAGGGAAGTCCCGGAAACCAGCCGGTACGCCCCAGGGAATATCAGTTCCCACCGATCAGCCTCTTGACGAAGAGCATGGGCAAAGAGAATAAGAATGCAGGAAACGAGCTTCGTGAAACCGCACAGCGTCTGCAGCAGACCCTGCAGACCTTCGGAGTACGGGTAACGATTACAGATATCAGCCAGGGACCTGCCGTAACACGTTATGAACTGCAGCCGGAGCAGGGAGTCAAGGTAAGCAAGATCGTTGGTCTTGCGGATGATATCAAGTTAAATCTTGCGGCCACGGACATCCGTATTGAAGCGCCGATTCCCGGCAAGGCTGCAATTGGTATTGAGGTTCCGAATAAAGAAAACACTGCGGTCGGATTGCGTGAACTGCTTGAAACCGATGAATTTAAGAAATTCCCTTCCAATATCGCGTTTGCGGTTGGAAAGGATATTGCGGGACGGGTTGTGGTCAGTGATATTGCGAAGATGCCGCATATGCTGATTGCCGGTGCAACAGGCTCCGGTAAGTCGGTATGTATTAATACCCTGATTATGAGTATTCTCTATAAGGCAGATCCTTCGGATGTGAAGCTGATTATGGTAGACCCGAAGGTAGTGGAATTAAGTGTTTATAATGGAATTCCACATCTGATGATTCCGGTTGTGACTGATCCTAAGAAAGCATCTGCTGCCCTGCAGTGGGGCGTTGCCGAGATGACGGATCGTTATCAGAGGTTTGCAGACTTTAATGTCCGTGATCTCAAAGGATATAACAAGAAAGTCGAAGATATGGTTGTAAGGGGTGATCCACAGGCTCCGAAGAAGATGCCGCAGATCGTGATTATTGTGGATGAGCTTGCTGATCTGATGATGGTATCCCCGGGCGAGGTAGAGGAATCCATCTGTCGTCTGGCACAGCTTGCAAGAGCTGCAGGAATCCATTTGATTATTGCAACCCAGCGTCCTTCTGTAGATGTTATTACAGGCTTGATTAAGGCAAATATGCCAAGCCGTATTGCATTCAGCGTATCCAGTGGTGTCGATTCACGAACCATCCTTGATATGAACGGAGCAGAGAAGCTTTTAGGTAAAGGGGATATGCTGTTTTATCCACAGGGCTATACAAAGCCCGTCCGGGTACAGGGCGCATTTGTTTCAGATAAGGAAGTTTCGGATGTTGTGGAATTCCTGAAGAATCAGCAGCTTGGTAATATTTATGATTCCGATATTCAGCAAAAGATGGAAAGCATGGGGGCTGCTTCGGGAGACGGGGCCGGCAGCCCGGGTGGCGGTAATGAACGGGATCAGTACTTTGTGGATGCGGCACAGTTCATCATTGAAAAGGATAAAGCATCCATCGGCATGCTGCAGCGTGTCTTTAAGATTGGTTTTAACCGGGCAGCCCGGATTATGGATCAGCTGTGCGAAGCCGGTGTCGTTGGAGAAGAAGAGGGTACGAAGCCTCGTAAGGTACTAATGAGTCAGGAGCAGTTTGAACAATACATAGAGGAATGTCTGTAGCTGTAAAGCTGCTGAACAGTTCAGAATACTTACAGCTTGAAAGAAAGGGTTTATGAGGGATGAAAACAGATATTGAAATTGCACAGGAAGCAAAAATAGAACCGATCACATCGATTGCAGAAACACTTGGAATTACAACAGACGAACTGGAATTATATGGTAAGTATAAGGCCAAGCTTTCCGAGGAATATCTTGAAAAACTAAAAGGACGTCCGGACGGAAAACTGATCCTCGTTACAGCCATTAATCCGACACCGGCAGGAGAAGGAAAGACAACAACAAGCGTTGGACTTGGACAGGCCTTTGGACGGATGGGAAAGAAGGCAGTTATTGCGTTACGGGAGCCCTCTCTTGGTCCATGCTTTGGAATTAAGGGCGGTGCAGCCGGTGGTGGATATGCACAGGTTGTTCCGATGGAAGAGATCAACCTGCATTTTACCGGAGATTTTCATGCGATCACTTCAGCGAACAATCTGCTTGCCGCATTGCTGGATAATCATATCCAGCAGGGGAACCAGTTGCAGATTGATCCAAGACAGGTGACCTGGAAACGATGCCTAGATATGAATGACCGTGTGTTGCGTAATGTCGTTGTCGGACTTGGGGCAAAGGCAGATGGAACAGTAAGGGAGGACCATTTTGTGATTACGGTTGCTTCTGAAATCATGGCAATTCTTTGTCTGGCAGATGATATGCAGGATTTAAAGGAACGTCTTTCCCGTATCGTGGTTGCCTATAACTATCAGGGAGAGCCGGTTACGGCAGGTGATCTGCAGGCAGTAGGTGCAATGGCTGCCCTTCTTAAGGATGCGATGAAGCCGAATCTCGTGCAGACCTTAGAGCACAATCCGGTACTGATCCATGGTGGTCCTTTTGCAAATATTGCACATGGCTGTAATTCTGTAAGGGCTACGAAGGCTGCTTTAAAAATGGCAGACTATTGTATCACCGAAGCAGGCTTCGGTGCCGATCTCGGAGCAGAGAAGTTCTTTGATATCAAGTGCCGTATGGCAGGCTTAAAGCCGGATGTTGTGGTTCTTGTTGCGACAATCCGTGCGCTCAAATACAATGGGGGCGTTGCAAAAGCAGACCTTGTAAATGAGAATCTGGATGCTCTGAAAAAGGGAATCGTGAACCTTGAAAAGCACATTGAAAATCTCCAGAGATATGGAGTGCCTGTCGTGGTTACCTTAAACAGCTTTTATACCGATACGGAAGCAGAAACAGCATGGGTAAAGCAGTTCTGTGAAGAGAGGAACTGTGAGTTTGCAATTTCAAAAGTCTTTACCGATGGAGGGGAAGGCGGTATCGAGCTTGCCCAAAAGGTTATCAAATCCATAGAAACCAGGGAAAGCCATTTTAAACCATTGTATGATGATGAAGCTTCCTTAAAGGAAAAGATTGAAACCGTTGCCAGGGAAATTTATGGTGCGGACGGTGTAGGCTATGCACCCGCAGCATTAAAGCAGTTAAAGAAAATAGAAGACATGGGATTTGGGAACCTGCCGGTATGTATGGCGAAAACGCAGTATTCCCTGTCGGATGACCCGGAACTCTTAGGAAGACCGGAGGGATTTACCCTACAGGTAAGAGAGGCTTATGTTTCGGCAGGTGCAGGCTTTGTTGTTGTTCTGACAGGAGCGGTTATGACGATGCCGGGACTTCCAAAGCATCCGGCAGCATTTGACATTGATGTGAACGAAGACGGAAAGATCACAGGACTATTCTAAAGGAGTATGAATATGGCAAAGATCATTAATGGAAAAGAAATATCCACACAGTTAAAGGATGAGCTGAAGGAAAAGGTGGCGCAGTTAAAGGAGCAGGGAATCGGGATTACCCTTGCTGTTGTACAGGTCGGTGATAATCCGGCGTCCACCGTTTATGTAAGAAATAAGAAAAAGGGCTGTGAATACATTGGAATCCGGTCGTTATCCTATGAGCTTCCGGAGGAGACCACGCAGCAGGAACTGCTTGAACTGATCGCAGAACTGAATGAGCGGAAGGATGTAAACGGTATTTTAGTGCAGCTTCCATTACCTTCCCACATTGATGAAAACCGGGTGATTCAGGCTATTTCTCCATTAAAGGATGTAGACGGCTTTCATCCCCAAAGCGTTGGTGCACTCTGTATCGGACAAAAGGGCTTTATTTCCTGCACCCCTGCCGGAATTATTGAACTTTTAAAGAGAAGCAATATCGAAATCGAAGGTAAGGAATGTGTGATTTTAGGAAGAAGTAATATTGTTGGAAAGCCTATGGCATTATTAATGCTTCGTGAGAATGCAACCGTTACGATCGCACATTCGAGAACAAAGAATCTGAAGGAGATCTGCAAACGGGCCGATATTCTGATTGTTGCCATCGGTAAGCCGAAGATGGTAAACGCAGATTATGTAAAAGAGGGTGCGGTTGTCATTGACGTTGGTATTAACCGGGATGAGAACAACAAACTTTGCGGGGATGTGGATTATGATTCCGTATTTCCCGTCTGTGAAGCCATTACACCGGTACCGGGTGGAGTAGGACCGATGACAATTGCGATGCTGCTGCATAACTGTGTGAGCTCTGTTTGGTAACTATAATATTCAGGTAACTGTTCAGAAGCAGGCAGCCTGATATCTGATCAGGGAAGGAGGTGCGGAAATGATTTGCCCACGATGCGGATATGAAATGAAGGAAGAACATCTTTACTGTGAACGATGTGGAGCAGAGATCCAGATTGTTCCGGATTTTGAACCTGAAATCCAAAACAGCATTGAAGAAACTCTGTCGACCGTTGCATGGGAAATCAATCCGGATCCGTCTGAAATTCCCAAGGATTTCCAAAAGAAGCCGCAAGAGGAGGATTTTCTTAAGGAAGGAAGTGTTTTCCGCGGGATTACTTCACGGAAGCGTATTTTAATTACAACGCTGACCTCTGTCCTGATGGCGCTTGTTATTATTCTGCTTGCGGGTCTTGTTTATCAGAATTATTCGGTGAACTATCAGATCCGGGAAGCAGAAGAACGCATGGAGAAAGCGCAGTACGAGAATGCACTTACCTGTCTTGTAAAGGCAGAAAAGCTGCAGCCGGAGGATACCGGGATTCCTTATATGCAGGCACAGTGCTATTATGAACTGGGGGAAGCAGACCGGGCGGCAGAAATCCTCGAAAATGTTGTCTTTAAACGGTCGATGGACGAGGAACGGAAGATACAGTATTTTGATTTTATTATTACGATTCTTGCCGGACAGCAGAATTATGAGAGAATTAATGAATTGCTGATGGAAAGTGGGGATACTGCAGTACAGACGCAGTTCCAGCATTATATGGCAATGAAACCGGAATTTGGTTATTCTACCGGAAATTATGAAAAGGTGATCTCTCTTAAAATTACTGCGAATACCACGGGAACCATTTATTATACGACCGATGGCAGTGAGCCGCAGGAGCACAGTCTGGTATATACGGCGCCGATTCAGCTGGAACCGGGAGAACACCGGATTAAGGCTGTTTTCGTGAATGATTATGGGATTCGCAGCGAAACGGTAGAGAATTATTATCTCATTGATGTTGCCATTCCGGAGAAACCGGAGGTTACACCGAGCAGCGGGGATTATCAGCTTCCTACCTTAATTGAGGTAATTACGGCGGAAGAAGGAAATATTTACTATACAACAGATGGTTCCGAACCGGATGAAAATAGTTTATTATATACAGAACCGATTGATATGCCGCTTGGACGGACAAATTACCGTTTTGCGGTGATTTCCGAAGAAGGGGTAATGAGTGAAGTGGTGTACCGGAGTTATGATCTCGAGCTACAGACACAGGTTACCGTAAAGGCAGCGATTGATCGTGTGAAAAAAGCGCTTATGGATCAGCATATTCTAAAGGATATGCAGGGGAATTCCTTTGAAATCGAAGGAAGATACGTTTATGAGTATGAGACTCTTGTCGAAATCCCAAATTTAGGATATTATTATAAATTAAGCGAATCAATTGTCGATTCGGCGGGAAAACGGACACAGACCGGAAGACTGTATGCGGTAGAGGTTTACAGTGGAACACCTAACCGTCTGGTTTACGATGAAAATGGTCAAATGGGGATTATCCCTTTGAATAAATAAAGTGGAGGCTAAATATGTACAAGATTTTAGAAGCAAAAGAGCTTACAGCAAACATTTTTTCCATGGTTGTTGAAGCAGAAAGAGTAGCAAAGTCCTGTGAACCCGGTCAGTTTGTGATCGTAAGAACCGATGCGGATGCAGAAAGAATCCCTCTGACGATCTGTGATTATGACAGGGAGAAGGGAACGGTTACTATTGTGTTCCAGATCGTCGGAGCAGGAACACAGTACATGTCATCCTTAAAGGCAGGAGATGCTTTTCACGATTTTGTAGGACCGCTTGGATGTCCATCTGAATTTGTGAAAGAAAACATAGAAGAACTTAAGAAGAAGAGTATTCTGTTTGTGGCAGGCGGTGTAGGAACAGCCCCGGTCTATCCGCAGGTGAAATGGCTCCATGAGCATGGCGTTGCAGCAGATGTTATTGTAGGTGCAAAGACAAAGGATATCTTAATTCTGGAAGATGAAATGAAGGCTGTTGCAGGCAATCTTTATGTAACAACAGACGATGGCTCCTACGGAAGAAGCGGTATGGTTACCCAGACGATTACGGATCTTATTAATGAAGGAAAGCATTACGATGTCTGCGTGGCAATCGGTCCGATGATTATGATGAAGTTTGTCTGCAAACTGACTAAGGAGTTAAACCTTCCTACCGTTGTCAGTTTAAATCCGATTATGGTAGACGGTACCGGTATGTGTGGTGCCTGCCGTGTTACTATTGGTGATGAAGTGAAATTTGCCTGTGTGGATGGTCCTGAATTTGATGGACATCTGGTAAACTTCGATGAAGCAATGCAGAGACAACAGATCTATAAAACAGCAGAGGGCAGAGCTTATCTTAAGGCAAAAGAAGGAGATACACATCACGGCGGATGTGGAAATTGCGGAGGTGACAAATAATGGATGTATTAAAGAAGACACCGGTTCGGGAGCAGGATCCAAAGGTCAGAGCTACCAATTTTGAAGAAGTATGTTTAGGATATAACAGGGAAGAGGCCATGGAAGAGGCTTCCAGATGTATCAACTGCAAGAACGCCCAGTGTATCAAGGGATGCCCGGTATCCATCAATATCCCCGGCTTTATAGAAAAGGTAAAGAATGGTGATGTGGAAGGTGCTTACCAGGTTATCAGCGAATCCTCTGCACTTCCTGCCGTATGTGGACGTGTCTGCCCGCAGGAGAGCCAGTGTGAAGGAAAGTGTATCCGTGGCATCAAGGGTGAGCCGGTTTCCATCGGTAAGCTGGAACGTTTCGTAGCAGACTCTGCAAGAGAAGCCGGAATCAAGCCTCAGGGCGCAGCAAAGAAAAACGGTAAGAAGGTGGCTGTGATCGGTTCCGGTCCTGCGGGACTTACCTGTGCCGGAGACCTTGCCAGGATGGGATATGAGGTAACCATTTTTGAAGCATTACATGAGCCGGGCGGCGTACTGGTTTATGGTATTCCGGAATTCCGTCTTCCTAAGACCAAGGTTGTTGCTAAGGAAATTGAGAATGTAAAATCTCTTGGTGTTAAGATTGAGACAAACGTTGTTGTCGGTAAGTCTGTTACCATTGATGAGCTGTTAGAGGAAGAAGGATATGATGCAGTATTTATCGGCTCCGGAGCCGGACTTCCGAAGTTCATGGGTATTCCGGGAGAACAGGCAAACGGTGTATTTTCTGCAAATGAATACTTAACCAGAAGCAACCTGATGAAGGCCTTTTGTGAGGATTCCAATACACCGATCATGCATGGTAAAAAGGTAGCCGTTGTCGGCGGCGGTAACGTAGCCATGGATGCAGCCAGAACAGCACTTCGTCTTGGGGCAGAGGTACATATCGTATATCGTCGTAGCGAAGAAGAGCTTCCTGCCCGTGTGGAAGAAGTACATCACGCTAAGGAAGAAGGAATTATTTTTGATCTTCTGACCAATCCGGTAGAAATCCTTGAGGATGAGAAGGGATGGGTAAATGGCATCAGGTGTATTAAGATGGAACTTGGTGAACCCGATGAATCCGGAAGAAGAAGACCTGTTGAAGTACCGGGATCTGAATTTGTGATTGATGTAGATACCGTGATCATGTCCCTCGGAACTTCTCCGAACCCGCTCATTTCCTCTACAACAAAGGGACTTGAGATCAACAAGCGCAAATGTATTATTGCCGAGGAAGACTGCGGAAAGACCACGAAGGAAGGAGTATATGCCGGTGGTGATGCCGTAACCGGAGCTGCTACCGTTATTCTTGCCATGGGAGCAGGAAAGACCGCAGCAAAGGGAATTGACGAGTACCTGAGCAATAAATAGAGAGTAAACTATGAAAAATTTCTTTAATGATTCTGAGGATTCTCAGGAGGATAAACTGACAAAAGAGGACAAGATCCAGATAATCATCAAAATCGTTCCGATTCTGTTGATTATCGTGATTCTGCTGATTACTTTTGTCGTGAACAAAAATAAGAACCAAAAGCCGGATGAGACACCGCAGGATGTGGTTTCCACGGAGATCATCGTACCTTCTTCGTCACCGTCCGCAGTTCAGGAGACAGAAGCAGACCCGTCTCCTGATGTGGCTGCTTCTAAGGCAACGGCTTCTTTGGAGCCTACGCCGGAAGCTGCCGTAACGGCAACGCCGGATTTGGAAGAGGAAACACTGGATTTTAGTAAAGTGAAGTTTGATACCCAGGCACAGTTAAGGGAAATGATGTCTTACTGGGAGCAGGGCAACCAGAAAGCACTGGATGATCTTGCGTACCTTGATCGTTTCCGTGCCATGTCGTATCAGTTAAAGGGAACGAACAAGTTCTATTATGCCGGTGAAACGAACGCAGATGGGAAGCCAAACGGTACAGGAATTGCAGTTTATGCAGACAATCAGTACTATTATGGTGCATGGAAGAATGGTGTCCGCGAGGGAGAAGGCCGCTTTATGCATTATCATATTCATTCATCTGCAAATTCCAAGGATGTTTATCTGTTTCACCAGTATTCCGGAAGCTTTAAGAATGATCTTCCGGATGGAAGCGGTTCCGAGCATTATGATTTCGTAACCGAGCGTCTGCAGAAGGACACCCGTTATTATTCCAATTTTATTGGAACCTATAAGCAGGGACTTTTAGACGGATCATTTTATATTACAACGATTGACCGGAAGAATAATTTTGAAGAATGGAATGCAACTGCGAAGATGGGAAGCTTTGTATATCTTTCCAGGGAGAAGGACAAGCAGGGGTGCAGACCGGCTCTGGTCGATACAGAAGATGAACAGAATTTCATCTGGTTGTCGGACAAAGAGAATCAGAACTGGGGTGTGAAATGCTACATCCGAGGTGAGAACTAAAATACTATTCATGGGGGTGAATGGGTATGGCATGGTGTCCCAAATGTAAGTGTGAGTATGTAGAAGGTGTTGACCGGTGCGCCGATTGTGGCTGTGAGCTGGTAGAGCATCTTACGGATGAACCGGAGGAGAGATTTACAGAATCTCTCCCGGAAAGTCCGGAAGAGGAGATTGCGGCAGCACAGCTGGCAGTGATGGAGGGAGAGATCCCACCGTTTGAATTTGACGAAGAAGACGTGAAACCGGTTGTTCATGGAGTATATGTGAACAACGAGGAACGGGCAGAAGAAAACCGTACCGCGGCCTACACCTTACTATCTGTCGGAACAGCAGGTCTGATTGCTGTTGTGTTATTTTTCTTTGGAATTATTCCGATTCATATGGCAGTTTTCAGTAAATACATGATTAGCGGCGTTATGGGAGTGATGTTTATATTGTTCCTTATAATGGGCATTGTTTCCTTGCGTAATTTTAAGCTGTTCAAGAAACGTGCTGCAAAAGAAAACAATCTGACTGCCGAAATCCGTAAATGGTGTCTTCAAAACCTGCATAAAGAAACAATCGATCAATCGTTATGTTTTGACGCTTCCATTTCTGAGGAATTAAAGTATTTCCAGCGGTTTGAAATTGTAAAAAAAGCAATACAGAAGAAGTTTCTGAATCTGGATGAGGCTTATGTGGAACGCCTCGTGGATGAAATGTATCCCGAACTTTTTGAAAAGCAGGATAAGGAATGAAAATCACTATTGTTTGTGTGGGAAAAGTAAAAGAAAAATATCTGCGTGATGCGATTGCAGAGTATGAAAAACGGCTCAGTCGTTATTGTAAGCTGCAAGTGATTGAAGTGGCGGATGAAAAGACCCCGGATGGTGCGAGTACAGTTGTCGAAGACCAGATACGCGAGAAGGAAGCAGAACGTATTTTGAAAAATCTCCGGTTGGACGATCCGGTAGTGACACTGGAAATCGAAGGCAAGCAGATGGATTCGGTTGCCTTTGCACAGAAAATCGAGCAGATGGGTGTCGAAGGAGTAAGCCATATTCAGTTTGTGATTGGCGGATCCTTAGGACTTCATGAGAAGGTCTCGAAGGTATCCGGCTGGAAACTGAGCTTTTCGAGGATGACCTTTCCTCATCAATTGATGAGAGTGATTCTGCTTGAGCAGATATACCGGGGATATCGTATTATCAACGGAGAGCCGTACCATAAGTAGGGTACTTAATGAGAACGAGTAGGGCAGGGTAACAGCATGAGAATGTATGATCTGATTATGAAGAAGAGAAACGGGCATGAGCTGTCTGAGAAAGAAATCAGGTATATGATTACGGAATACACGGCCGACCGCATTCCGGATTATCAGATGTCTGCCATGATGATGGCAATCTATTTCCAGGGAATGAGCGAAGAAGAAACCCTGTATCTGACCATGGCGATGGCAGAAAGCGGAGAAATGCTCGATTTATCAGGAATACAGGGCGTGAAGGTAGATAAGCACAGTACCGGTGGCGTTGGCGATAAGACGTCCCTTGCCCTGACCCCGATGGTGGCTGCCTGTGGCGTGAAAATTGCTAAAATGAGTGGACGGGGACTTGGACATACCGGAGGAACGATTGACAAGTTAGAAAGCTTCCCCGGGTTTTCAACCGGAATTTCCACAGAGGAATTTATTGATCATGTGAATACCATTGGAATTTCCATTATGGGGCAGACGAAGGACTTAGCCCCTGCAGATAAAAAGCTCTATGCACTTCGTGATGTAACGGCAACCGTGGATCAGATGTCGCTGATTGCTTCTTCCATTATGAGTAAGAAGCTTGCGGCAGGGGCCGATGCAATTGTACTGGATGTCAAAACAGGGAGCGGTGCCTTTATGAAGACAAGGGAGGATGCCCTTGCCCTTGCTAAAGAAATGGTGCAGCTCGGAAAGAATGCCGGAAGAAAGACGATTGCTGTCGTTTCCAATATGGATCAGCCGCTTGGCAATACGGTTGGAAATGCGCTTGAGGTACGGGAAGCCATTGATACCTTAAATGGAAATGGTCCCAGGGACTTTACGGAGCTTGTAATGACCCTTGGAAGCTATATGCTGCTTGCCGGAGGAAAGGCTGATAAGGAAGAAACGGCAAGAAGGATGCTTAGACAGGTGGTTGAAGACGGAAGTGCGCTTCGAAAGCTTGCGGAATTCGTGAAAGCCCAGGGTGGAGATGAAAGCTATGTGTATGAGTCGGAGAAACTTCCCTGTGCAAAGATACGGAAGGAACTTCTGGCACCGGTTGATGGTTATATACAGAAGATTGTCTGTGATGAAGTAGGAATCTGTTCCCTGATTTTGGGTGGAGGACGGGAGACGAAGGAAAGTCAGATTGATTTATCTGTAGGAATCCGTCTTATTCAGAAGGTTGGAAAATATGTGCATAAGGGCGATGTCTTAGCGGAAGTGTTTGCTAATGACTGTCAGAAGTTAGAAGAAGCAATGACGAGATTACAACAGGCATATCATATCGGACCGGATGAAGCAAAGGAACAGAATGTCATTTTAGATGTGGTGAAATAGTCATAGCATTTCCGGTTTTGTCATATAGTATGACATGAGAAAGAAACTGGAAGAAACGCAAATCAGATCAAAACGTGAACGCATGGCAGAATCCTTAAAACTGCCAAAGGATTCCGTATTGGGCGCATCTATTGTCACCATTACGGGAAAACGGGATGTGTTTGTTGAAAATTATAAGGGAATTATTGAATACACAGATTGCAGAATCATACTGCAGGGCAAAAACTGTAAGATAGAAATCTGTGGAAGGCGGCTGAACATTCTGTACTATACCAATGAGGATATGAAGATCAGCGGATGGATTGAGAACGTCCGGTATATGGGAAATTGACGCAAAGGTATGGGAGGAATCGGTCATGTTGCAGCTCATCCGTTTCTTGAAGGGATATCTGCTGATCCGGGTATGTGGAAATGCTCCGGAGCGCTTTATTAATCTGTGCAGTAATCATCAGATCTTCTTATGGGATATTCAGATCCATGAAGCGTATTACACCATGAAAATCGGACTTTTACAGAATCAAAGGCTTTACAAGGAAAACAGGAACCAGGGTAGTCGTTACGGAACGTTTCGGACTACCTTTTCTTTCTGTAGGGATGAAAAAAAGAAAGGTGTTCCTCATTGGTATTGTGATCAGTCTGGGATTCTGGCTGATGATGTCTGCCCATATCTGGACGATCCAGCTTACGGGGAATTTTTATATTACCGAAGATGTCTTCATGGATTTTTTGACAGAAAACGGGATTGTGCATGGGATGAAGAAGAGTAAGGTTCCGGTGGAGGAGCTGGAAAAGGCGATCCGGAATAGATTTCCGATTGTAACCTGGACATCGGTAAAGGTGGATGGAAGTAAATTATTTATCCAGATTAAGGAGAATGAACTCCTTAAGGAAAAAGATCAGACAGAGGAACAGGTGAAGGAGAATGGGAAGGGCTTTGATCTGGTTGCACAGACGGATGGAACGATTGTTTCAATTGTGACAAGAAGCGGTGTCCCTCTGGTACAGGAGGGACAGGAGGTTAAAAAAGGAGATACGCTGGTACAGGGAGCAATTCCGATTCTGTCAGAGGATGGAACGGTACGCAGGTATGAGTTCTGCGAAGCAGATGCGGATATTATGCTGGAATGCCACAAAACCTATGTAGAGGAGGTACCATTATTTTACAGGGAAAAGAATTATTCGGGGAGGGAAAAGAAACGGAGCTTTCTGGAAATCGGAGCACACAGGTTCCGGTTTGATATTTTGGGAATCCCTTATGAGAAATATGACCGGCTGGAGCAGAAAAAGGAAGTCATTTTATTTCATACTTTTCATCTTCCCATATATTACGGGAGTGAAAAAATACGGGAATACACAGGATGTGAGAAAAAATATACAAAAGATGAGATAAAAGAAATATTTGCACATAAAATTCTAAAAATTATACAAACTTTAGAGGAAAAAGGGGTACAAATTACCGAAAAAAATGTTACAATGAAAAAGAACGAAAAAAAATGGAAAATGGAGGCAGAGTTTCTTCTGATTGAACCGGCGGGAGTATTACAGAAAACCGGAATCTGCCAGATTGGAGACCAAAACGCAGAAGAACAGGGCGTAGAGGTTACGGAGTAAACAGCGTGGGAGAATTTGAACAGAGACTGGAAATCCCCTTGAGTGCGCAGCGAAATGTTTTCGGACAGTTTGATTCTTATTTAAAAAAGCTGGAACGGGAATTTCAGGTTGTAATTACAGACAGAAATGGAGAAGTACGGATTACCGGAGATGAACGGAGCGTGAAGAAAGCCACATCAGTCTTACGGAATCTGTCGGAATTAGCAATGCGTGGAAATGAAATCGAAGAGCAGA
>ENA-ORMR01001748-ORMR01001748.1-human-gut-metagenome-genome-assembly--contig:-NODE-1748-length-15558-cov-2.782558_pt1 | contig 15558 bp, 15 predicted proteins | sample MGYA00242107_ERZ509003 | MGnify/ENA primary metagenome ERZ509003 (study PRJEB26280, sample SAMEA2338699) | human gut metagenome | biome: human gut; feature: human-associated habitat; material: faeces... | reverse complement strand
CGGCACACGATAGTGTGACGAGCAGAGCCGAAGACCCGTTAAACGCGAGTCGAGCAAGAAAAGTGATTAAAGATTTTTTTATCAATTAAGGCTTTGGGGTATAATTGACCGTCAATTGTTACTCCGGAGCCTTTTGTTATTTCTCCGAGGATTACAGCGCCTTCCAGTGGTGTGTCAACCGTTGCGACAAGTCCGTAATCTTCTCCTCCGAATAAAACAAGTTCCTGCCAGTTTGTAAAAGATTTAATCTCTTCATCGACCGGAATTTTATCAAAATTTATGTCTATACCTACGCCACTTGCCTCTGAAATTTGTGAAAGCGCATCCATTAAACCGTCAGACGTATCCATCATTGCGTATTTGTCAGTTTGAACGGTTGCGATTTTACGTGAAAATTCCAACTGTGCAACGGGTTCAAGGTGTGCTTTGATAAGTTTTTCCGGCTCGGATTTCCCCTCAAGCAGAAGTTTCAGCCCCGCAGCGCTGGAGCCGTGAACACCGGCTATAACAATTTTTTGCCCCGGTTGGGCGTTAGCACGGGAGCTTATATTTCTTCCCTTGTCAGAACCAATTGCGGTTGCGGAGATGAAAATTTTGTCTGCAGCTGTTATGTCGCCGCCAACGATTTCAACGCCATCGCACGCGGATTTTAGCCCGTCATAGAATTCTTTTACAAACTCTGTGTTAATTTCTTTTGGAAGAGAAAGCGCAACAGTCATATATTTTGGCTGTGCACCGCTTGCGCAAATGTCTGAAATGTTTACACTTGCCGTTTTCCAGCCAAGCTGCCACGGTGAAATTTTATCGCGTAAAAAATGAATGTCTTCTACAAGGCTGTCTTGCGAAATAACTATTCCTAAATCTTTTAAATACGCGCAATCATCGCCGATGTAGGACGAATTTAGGGTTGTTTTTATTAGCTTAATGAGTTCTTTTTCCATTATTTCAGTTCATTTTTAATAATTGCGATAAATTCTTTTACCAGTTCGGTGTTCCATTTTTTGCCGGCTTCTTGTTTAATAACTTTCAAGGCATCTTCTTCGGACATTTTTGCACGGTAAGGACGCGTTTCAGTCAGGGCAAAATATGAGTCGATAATAAGAATTATTTGCGAACTCATCGGAATTTCGTTGCGTGAAAGTTTATTCGGATATCCGCTGCCGTCCCAGTTTTCGTGGTGCTTTTCAATGATTGGAATTATATCCTGAACAATTGAAATAGGTTTTAGAATATCTCTTGCCGCGATAATCGGGTGTTCAGTGATGTATTTTTTCTCTTCTTCTGTCAACGGTGTTGTTTTTTGCAGAATTTCCTGCGGAATAAGAAGATTTCCGATATCGTACATTAGTATTGCGATTTTTAAGTTGTCGATTTCTTCTTTTGAAAGGTCAAAACGTTTAGCCAGTGAAGAGGCAATGAGAACTTTTTTCTTCACTGAACCGTCTTCGTGAAGCGGGTTATAGAGCTTGGTTAGCATATCCGCAACTAAATATAGGTTGGTATTTTGTTCCTTTTCTTTTAATTTCGCGCAAAGTTCTTTTGTAATATCTTTTTCGACAGGAATATTGTGCTTTGTAAGTATGTCGATAAATGTATTAACCGCAATTTCCTGCCAGCTTGTTTCTGAAATCGGGGTGGCAAGGGTAACACGGTTTCTGCCGTTTCGTTTTGATTGATACATTGCCTGGTCGGTGAGTTCAATGAGTTCTTCAGGGTTATCTGTGTGCTCAAAGTATGTCGCAACACCGATACTTGCCGTAATATGTCCTATAGTTTCAATTTCTGTGGCTTCAAGAGTTTTTCTGATACGTTCTGCCGCTATCATTGCGCCCTTGGAATCAACGCCGGGGAGAATTATGTTAAACTCTTCTCCGCCCATACGTGCCGCAGTATCAATTGAACGCGCGTTGTTTTTGATTACGTCTGCAAGGGTTTTGATTGCCAAATCACCGTAAGAGTGACCGTATTTGTCATTAATTTGTTTTAAAAAGTCAAGGTCAAGACCGATAAGGGAGAACGCTTGTTTTTGACGGTTTGCACGGGTAACTTCTTTTTGAAGGTATTCCTCAAAATATCTTCGGTTGTAAAGCCCTGTCAGACCATCGGTTACGGCTTGTTCTTTAACTGTTGAGAAAAGGTGCGCAATCGTTATTGCCATCTCAATTTGTTTAGCAAAAATGCTTAGAAAATCTGTTTCGGAAGTCGCAAGTTCATCGCGGGTTGAGAAGACAACAAACCAGCCAAAGTGTTTATTCATACAGCTTAACGGGATAATAATCATTGATTTGCAGTATTCTTTGTCTAAAATCAGGCTTAATTGTTCGTCAGTTATTGCCGGCATGATTTCCTGCAGAGTCTGTCCGAGGTTTTGAGTCTGTGTGATTTCGCCCGAACGCATCGTTTCAGCGTAAATCCCTACAGGTGAATAGTTTAAACGCAGGGTATAAAGCGGTGCATTTATAGCTTTGTGGAGATTGTCAATCGCTGTGTCGCTTGATTGTGAAATAATTCTTATAAAATCCCCTTTGTCATCGTGCATTTTTTCCAAAATCGCGCCGTGAACATAACCAAACTCGTTTGAAATACTGTTTACAATGTTGTCTAAGACATTTTCCAACGGTTTCGCCGAAGTCATCATATCAATGATGTGCTGCAATGTAATCATTTTTTTATTAGCCATACTCAACTCTTTAGTCTGTTGGGCTAACTCTTTTTCCAGCGCAATGTTGCGCTCGTATATTTCAATATAGTCTTGTTTCTTGTAATATACAGCGCTTTCTACTTCATTAATTTTGTTTGTCAGTTCTCTGATTTTGCTAAAAAATGACATTTGAATACCTTTGCTACGTAATATTATACACCATATTTGAAATATATTCTAGTGTTTTTCGGCAAAATTTTGAAAATTCGTCTGCTTGTGGTAGAATGTCGGTATGGGTAAGTTAAAAAAGATTTTAGTATTAAGATTTGGCGCGCTGGGTGATATCGTTCATACTACGATTATTCCGCAGGCAATTAAGGCTAAATATCCTGAATACGAGGTTCATTATTGCTGCGAGGCAAGATATGTTCACGTGCTGCAAAATAACGCTGATATCGACAAAATTATTGAGTTTGACCATAAACGTAAAAAAGATTTCTCATATAATTTGGAAGTCGCGTTAAAACTTCGCCACGAACACTATGATGTGGTTTTGAACCTTACAAATGCTTTCCGTAATAACTTTATGACTTTTATTGCAAATCCAAAACACAAATTTACAAAGGTTCCAATGGGTCATAAACACGTTGTTGATGCGTTTTTCCTAAGCGCAAAACAAGCATTCCCGGAATTAAAACAACCAAAAAATTTACGTCTCGGCTTGGATTCTGCAGCGCTTGAGGAGATGAAAACCCGATTGGCTGAATACCCGCAGCCTTTTGTAGTGCTTTCTCCCGGCGGTCAAACCGATAATAACCGTCAAGGCAGAGCTTGGCCGGCTGAAAACTGGATTGAACTAGGAAATCTTCTTAAAGGGATTTTTGGCGGAACAATTTTTATTTCCGGTTCGCCTGACGAAAAAGAGTTTCACAAAACCATTTCTGATAAAATTGGGGGTGCCGTGTTGTTTTCGGGCGAATTATCTATCGCGCAGAGTATGGCGCTATTTTCCCTTTGCGACCTGTTTATTTCGGGTGATTCCGGACCGCTGCATATCGCATCGGGTTTGGGTGTGAAAACAATCGGACTTTTTGGCTCTACAAATCCTGAAAACGTTAAACCTTACGGTGAAAATGGAAATTATATCGGTGCGCTTTCAAAATGTAAATTCTGTTGGCAAAAACAGTGTAAAAAGCTAAAAGAGGGTAAAAAATATACACCTTGTATGAGCTCAATTAAGCCGGAACATATTCTGAATCTGATTAATAAAAAGAAATTATTGGGTTCCGTTGGCGATGTTTTGAGAATATATTAAATTTTTCGGTTGCGTAAATCTATAATATAGTTATGTAGTCTTTCCATATCTGCGCAGGTATTTGAAATATATTTATTGAGGCAATTTATGAGAGAAGAGGTGTAAGCTGATTTAAAATCTTTTTCAGATACTGTTGTTAAATTAGTTGCAATTGTTTTAACGTACCAGATATTTCTGCTTGTTACCTCTGCATAAATTAGTAATCCATCGAGTGTTTCTTCGTCCATTTTCTGCTCCTTTTGTTAATGAAATGTTATAATAACTGAATTTTGTTGCATAAATATGCCATATATTACATTTAATATGACATAATCTGCCTTATTTGTCAACTTTATGCCAAATGCTATAATGAAGATATGAAAAGTGGAGCAAAAATTCAAATAAAGACATTGCTGGCGCAAAGAGCAGTAAAGTTAAAAGATTTAGCGCAATTGCTAACAGAGCGTACGGGGAAACCCTATACGCCTAATGGGCTTACGCATAAGCTCAGTCGCGGAAGCATTACCTACAATGAAGTGCTGCAAATTGCAGATATTTTAGGCTATAAAATACGGTTTGAGGATATTAACGACTGATGCGGTCGGCTCCTGACAAATTGTAAGCGATTGTTACTAACAATCGCACAATTTGAAACGTCGCTATCGTAGTGCTCGTCTGCTCGTCACACTCTCGTGTGCCGACACCACGAGCACCGGCTGACGCGGTTAATCTACCCATTCAAAACTTTTAACGAAATCCTCGCCGTTGATGTCGCCGTTGATTATTACACGGAAAAATTTATATATGTTATTTCGTTCGTTTGAGTTCGGTATCTTTGCTATATCGGACGCAAATTCATTGTTCGAATCCTTTTTAACCCCGGGTATTGTTTTCAAAAGAGTGTTCAAAGACAGATTTTTTACCTTATTAAACACCGTTGTTATGTCTTTTGACAGGCTGCCAAAGATTTGGAAATCAGCCACTGATGAGCTTATATTGTATTTCCCCCTGATGTAAAGGTTAAGGTCTTTGCCGCTTGAATATATATTAATACTGTCGGCAACACCGTCATTGATTTTGAAGTCACCCGAAATCGTTTTAAATTCGCCGGATTTGAGTGGAGAAAGTAAATCAATAAGTCCGTTGATTGTAAGACCCGCAAAACCATTACTGATAAGGTTGCCGGCTTTAAGAAGGTATTCCAGCGAACCGAGTTTCGGCATTTTACCGTCCTGTATCGCAAAATTACCGTTCCCGCTTAGTGTTGCAAAGCAGGTTTTGTCATTTTTTGCTGTGCAGGAAAGTGACATTTTACCGTTTGCAAGCCCGTATAGCTGACCTTTAAGGTTAAACAGCGTTTCTGCCATTTGCGCGGCGTTTGCTTTATTTAAGTTTATGTCGAGTTTAATGTTGTCGTTATTGTAGTTGTGTGTGATGTTTCCGTTTACGTTACCTTCTGCAAGTTCAAAGTTGAAGTTTTTCACGTTCAGAATTTTATCTTTGTTAATCTCCAAACCACTGACGAAATTGCTTGCTGTGATTTTGTTAATAACAATTGTGTCTGCGGAAATTTTTGAGTTATTAACGATAAAGTTTGTGTAATCCAGCGGTTGAATTATGCTGGAGTTGGTGTGCATTTTGAAGTTGGATTCTTCAATGTGTTTAATTTTGTCGTTAATCTTATTCAAATCCAGTTTCGCAACGTGAAGATTCATATTCTCAACGAGCAGCGGAAGCGTCAATTCGTTTTTGAGCGTAGCGTTGAGTTTAATTTTGTTTGTCAAAAGGTCGCCGCTTGAGAGAATGTTTATCACTCGAGGTGTGAAGTCAAAATTGATATTATTAATGTTGGTTTCGACAAGAGGGATGTTTATATCGGAAATATTTAGTTTCCCAAGTACCTGTGGTCGGAGTGAAGTTCCGTTAAGGGTAAGGTCAGAAGTGAAAGAACCCTCTTTCATAAACGGTTTTCTGAAAATTATGTTAAAGATTTTGGCATCAACCGGCATTTTGGATTTGATTTTGAGGTTATTGAAACCGATTATGTTGTCCTCTTTGTTAACCATTGCACCGGAAATGTTCAAAAGCGGTACAATTGTTTCGTTTTTGTCAAGTGAAAGAACTACTTTGTCGTAATTAAAATTATTGATTTTGAGTTCGTTTCCGTGGAGTGTCATATTTGAAGTAAGTCTTACGGCGTTTGATTTATCGCCGAGAGTTGCTCCCATATAGTAAATTGATGAATCTTTTTGAAGTAGTAAGTCGGACTTAACATTTGCCGCCTGTGTGGTTCCGGAAATCTCTGCGTTCAGGGTTAAATCGCCTTTTATTTTTATTGGGTAGAGCGAATTTTTATTAAAGCAGGTGTTTACAAATTCCTGTGTAGGTTTTGTGTTTACCCAGAAGTGGAATGTCGGAATATCTTTGTGCGTAAGGGCTATTCTTCCATTCAAAAGCACAGGCATGTCATAAAATCTTGCGTTAATTGAGTCCGCGTGGATAAGGTTATTTTTGAGTTGAAGTTTGCCGCTTAGGATTTCGTGAGTTCTTTTGCTTTCCTGAATTTTTATATTTTGCAGGTCGCAATTTGCCGCAAAATCGTTGTTACGTACAACAGATGTAACGTTAATTTTTCCGTCCAGGTTTTCAAGTGTTGCGCAAAGCGGTTTGAAAGCCTCTATATTTTTAAGTGTTTGGACATTAATCAGGCTCGCATCAAAATCTTTAAGGTTAAAAGCTCCTGTCACAGAGGCTTTTTCATTGAAAAGGTTTGTGACAATCGCATTTGTATCAATCTGAAAATCTTTATTTCTTATTCTGATAGGGCTTAATTTAAATGTTGAATTAACGAGTTCATAGTTTGCTTTTTTAAATTCTAAAGGTTTTGTATCAGAGTATAGTGTTCCGTAAACTTCAAGGTTTTCCGGTGCCGGTTTCTCAATTGACCCTTTGTATTTCGCGGTGAAATTTGTGTTTATTGCGGGAATAAGATTTATAAACTCGTTGGATTTTACGAGAGTTAAAATGTTTTTTTGAAGTTCTATCGGGAGGGTTGAAATTCCGTCGATAATTCGGAAGTTTTTCGTTCTGATAAGAAGATTTGCGTCAGCATCCTTGATTTTACCCTCAATAGTGACTTTGGATTTATTAATTAAGGCGTAAAGGTTCATATTTACGTCTTTGTTGTCAAGGTTTAGGTCGCCGAAGATATTTGAAATCGCCTGCGGAACAGATTTTGGCTTGATTGTCACCGCGTTAAGGGTGATTTTACCTTTTGAAAAAATGTTTTGGTTAAAGACGATGTTATGAATGTCCTTTGCCTCGCCAAAAATGTTTAGGTTTAAGTCGCCAAGACCTTTAATGGTTTCGATTTGGTCAAAATAATTGTTCAGGTCGGCAAGTAATGTGTTGCCTTTGATGTCGGCGAGTAATTTGTTTAAATTTTGTGATTTAGTGTTTGCGAAGAAATTGAACACGCCTTGTAAAGTGCAGGAGCCTTCAACGCTAATCGGTGAGCCGTTAAGGTTTGCGCTGCTTGTTTTAAAGTAGGTGTTTGTATCGGTGAAGTTTAACTCTCCGGCTCCGTTTTTTATTACCAGGTTTGGCATATCGGTAAATGATACCTGTGCATTTTTAAAGTTGAATGCGCCTGTAATGTGCGGATCCAGTGTATTGCCGTGGATATTAATGTCAATGTTTCCAGTGCCTAAAATTTTCATTATAGGAACAGGACCAAAATCTATTTTAATGATTTCCTGCAGCGGATTAACTACCACCTGCGCGGTTTCGAGGTTTATGTTTTTGGTGGATTTTACGCTTAATGTACAAAGTTTTTCGTCATAAAGTTCAAATACGCCGTTTGCCCAAACGCGTTCTTTCGGAGCCGTCGGAACCGTTGTTTCAAGGTTCATCTTTTCCCGGTTGAAAACAAGTTTAATCGTTGCTTTTTGTGCGTTTTTAATTGGTTTTATAAGGTATGCATTTGTGATTAAAACACTGCCGTTTAACTGCGGACGCAGCGCCTTGCCGGTAATTTCCAGGTGCGCAAGCACATCTCCGTCAAAATAATGTTTTTTCAACGCGTAAAAGTTCAGTTCAGGCATTAAATCTTTTTCCGGTGGAAGAAGTTTAATAATTTCCTGGGCATTTGACTTGTCTATTGAAAGCGACAGGTTTAAGCCGGGATTTTTTTTGTCTTTAATATTTATTCGTCCAAGCATTGATGATTTCAGCTTTTCAGAGTCAATCTTGAACGAATTTATCACAATTTCATCGTTCTCAAGTGTCAGAAGCGATTTTACCTGAATAGGAGATGTATGGGTTATAGGAAGCTCTTTGTCCTTAAATTTTATAAAAAGTTTGTCACTGACACAATTAAGGCTGAAAAAGTCGTCAAAATCTTTATTAATATTCAGGTCAATTAAACCGTTAATTGTTTCGATTTGAGGGTTAACTGTGTGAATAAATTTTGAAAAAGTGCTCATATTAAAGTGTTCGATATCAGCAAGTACAGTACTTTTTCTAAGATTTTTGTGCTCGAAAGGGAGTTTTATGTCTGTTACAAGTTTGATATCGCCGGAATTTTGCTGCTCTTCAAGGTGAAGTGCAGTGTTTAGTTTCAAACCCTTGTTCAAGTCAAATTTATCAATTACGATGTCGTTTCCGAGAATTTTGATATCATCAATGAGTTTTTGATTTTTTAAATCAAGCGAAAGACTGTGAATTTTAGTTTTCTTCATTGTCAAATGTTTGATTAAATTCAACACTTCCGGACGGGTTAGGATTTCGGTATAATCTTCGTTGAGTGCTAAATTTATTTCATCAGCCTCAAAGTTTTTTATTTTAAGTTTTCCAAAAATCAGAGAAAACCAGTTGAGTTTTGTATTGATATTTTTGACGATTAAAAATTCATCATCTTTCTTTAGTGAAACATTCTGTGCTTTAAATCTTACGACGGGAGCAAGACCTGTGCGAACTTTGTAGTTATTGAGGGTTAGGCTGAAGCCGGAATGTTTAAGGATTTCCTGTTCAAGTTTTAACCTGACGGGTTCGGACGACAAAACCTGCGGTATTAAAACAAAATATATGCCGCTCCAGATAGTTAATATCCCCAGTGTTATTAATGAAATTTTACCCGTCTTGTTCATCCTTAATATTATACCCTAAAAAAAGTATATGAACATTTTGTATTATATTTTGATAGAAAATTATACTTTATTAGGATTATTTTTGCTTAGTCCGACGGGATAATAGGGATATGAGATTACTGACTTACACAAAATATTTATGGCGAAAAGTAAAGTTTTACGACAAACTTGCGTTTAAGACGAACTCGTTTTTACAAAACCCGTTTGACGACAAGGAGAAGTCTATTACCGTGCTATGGGTAGAAGATGAAAACCGCAATATTTTTTACAAATTGTAGGTTTATGTTATACTGAATGCGAAAAGGAGATTAGGGGTATGGAATTAAATAGATATATTGAACACACGTTGCTAAAACAGGACGCGGCAAAGGCGGATTTTGAAAAATTGTTTAAAGAGGCGCGTGATAACAAGTTTTTTGGTGTTTGCGTTAACCCTGCATACGTTGAAATGGCGCGAGAGGCATTGAGGGGTACTGATGTGAAAATCGTTACGGTTGTAGGTTTTCCGCTCGGTGCGAATAAAACAGAAATTAAGGCGGCAGAAACCGCATTAGCACTCAAAGACGGGGCTGATGAAATCGATATGGTTCTGAATGTGACCGAACTCAAAAATAAAAATTACGACTATATTTTAGACGAAGTCGCAGCGCTTAAAAAAGTTTGCGGCGAACATAACTTAAAAGTTATTATTGAAACAGATTTGCTTACAAAAGACGAAATCGTTAAAGCGTGTGAACTTTGCGTGAAGGGCGGTGCTGATTTTGTGAAAACATCTACCGGTTTTGTTAAAGGCGGCGTTGGTGCAAAAGTTGAGGATGTAAAAGTTATGTACGAGACGGTTTCTCCTCACGGTTTGCGTGTAAAAGCGTCCGGCGGAATTAAAACAAAAGAAAGTGCACTCGCTCTCATTGAAGCCGGTGCCGTAAGACTCGGCACAAGCTCAGGCGTAAATATAGTTATGTCTTGCTCGACTCGCGTTTAACGGGTCTTCGGACTTCTCCGTCGGCTCCACGCCGCCGTGCGAGTCCTGCGCCCTCAGCTCGCTCGCGCTAATATACTCCTTTTATAACTGCAATTGTTTCTTCAATTTCTTTTTGAAGATAGGAAAGCTGTTCATCAATATTTACGGAATTATAAATCTTACCGTCTGCGCCGTACGCCATGTACGGCGTATTCCGTACTGCCTCCACACGAAGGTTCGCGACAGTCTGAACATGCAAATCAGTTTCAAGTATCTTTTGGAACGAAACAAAATAAAATTCCGGTTTATCCTGATATTTGTCTCTTAAATATTCGATTGTTTTGTTAAAAAAATAGGTAGTTGCAACAAACCTTTGTACATCTTCCTCGTTTTCTATCGAATCGTAAATCTTTTCTAGCGTTGGAAGAAGTTCGTTGATATCGTTAATATATTGGGTGTTTTTATCCGCTTTAAGAATAATATTTACAAACGCAGGGTTATCTCGCGGAGTTGGTTTTACCTGATTTTCAGAGTTGAAATTTTTTGTTGCCTCATATTGCGGTTTTGTTTTTGCAGGCTCTGACTCCTGATATTGCTTGCCAAGTTCTGGCAAGTCGCCTACATAACCCTTGCTTTTGTCAACAATAGGCTTGCCCGCAATCGCACTTTGGCAGGCAAAACACAGTATTAACAAAACTAAGGATAAATTCTTCATACCCTTATTATAATGATTTTGACCCGAAAAGGCAAGGCTTATTTACCGGTTTTGCATTTATGTCTAAACAGGTGCGGACGTGAATGCTTGTCGCAAATTTCACAAAGATTTTTGGCGTCGTTTTTGCCAAATGTGTTCATATACGGGTCTTTATAACAGCATTTTTTGTTCAAGTAACAGTATCTGACATCTCGTTTTGTTAAACGAACGATTTCTTTATACTTGGTTTTTTGTGTTGAACACAAAATTTTCAAAAATTCTTTGTCGTATTTTTTGAAGTGCTTTTGCATTGTTTTCCATGCTTTACGGGTTACTTTTTCCTGCTTTTTGTATTCAGGAGAGTTGTAAGCTGTTTTGCCAAGAGAACGTAATTTTTGCAATTCGCAATGGTAAGCATCTACGTAAGGCTTTGTTTCTTCTTTGCGGCGAAATTCAATTTCGTCTTTCAGCTCCTGCTGCTGTGGGGAAAGCCCAAGCACATTGTACAGCGTATTCTTTTGAAAACGGATTTTTTGGATAAGCTGTGTGCATTTGTAATCGCGTTCAAAATCGTAGTGGTCTTTATCTGAACAGCAGGGCTTTGCGAATGCTCCCGGTGCAGAAAGTAAAATTATTAATAATAAAGTTAAAGCTCTTTTCATAATTTTTATAATACATGAAAAGATTTAAATATTCAAATATTTATAGTAGTATTAATTTTATGGAAATAGGATTACGACATCTTGCATACTTAGGCGATGCGGTCTGGGAACTCTTTGTTCGTGAGCGCACAATCCGGCAAACTCCGAACGCCGGAATTTTGCACAAAATTACGACCGATAGGGTAAAAGCGGCTTTTCAGGCTCAACTGCTTGCAGAATTGGAAAATATTTTGACGGACGAAGAAAAAGAAATTTCACGCCGCGGAAGAAATCTTCCCATTCCGGTCGGACGCAAGTCTAACCAAAATGAATATCGCCACGCTACAGCGTTTGAAACCCTAATCGGCTGGTGGTATTTTTATGATAAAAATCGTTTAGAAAGTGTTTTACAAATTTTAGAAAATCGTATAAAATAATTGCATTGAGGTGGTTTATGGAAGATTTTCAAAAAAGAATTTTAATAGTCGATGATGATGATGAAATTAGAGAATTATTAGAATTTGACGTTGCGCAGAGCGGGTATTTTGTTGACGTCGCAAAAGACGGGCTTGAGGGGTTAAATAAGGCTCTCAACAACACTTATGACCTCATTTTATTGGATGTTATGATGCCTAAAATGAACGGGTTTGACGTTTGCAAAACCATTCGTCAGGCAAAACTTGCCATTCCTATTCTTATGCTTACCGCTAAAGGTACTATTTATGATAAAACCGAGGGGTTTGACTGCGGCGCGGACGATTATCTTGTTAAACCGTTTGATATTCAGGAGGTTTTACTTCGTATTCGCGTGCTGCTTAAACGCAACGAAGTCGTTGAAAAAGACAATTCCTTAGGCGATGAAGTTACAAAAATTGGTGATATTGAAATACTTCCTGACACTTTGGAGGCTATTATTATCAATAAAAAAGTTAAACTTACGCCGACAGAATTTGAAATTCTTTATTGTCTGATGCAGCATTTTAACAACCCTGTAACTCTCGCAACCCTTCTTGATGATGTTTGGGGTTATGACAGCAACGAAGACGTCAGAATGCTTCGTGTTCACGTTGGAGGTTTGAGAAATAAAATTGAAACCGATACCAAAAAACCTAAATATTTGCACACCGTAACCAATGTTGGCTATAAATTAACTCCGTTTGGCAAGGAGGCATAGGTGAAAATTAACTGGACTCATATTAGACGTAAACTTATTTTGCTATTTAAGTTTAAGCGGCTCAAAATTGTAGAACAAAACCTGATTGTTCTACTTGTTGCCGTCATAATCCCTATGACAATCGGCGGAATTGTAATCAGTAACATTAATCAAAAAGTTGTTCGTTCGCAATTGCGAGACAACGCCTCTCTTATTGCCGGCATGGTTTCTACTGAAATCGACTTCTTTGCTAACACTGTTGTTAAAAATTTAGAACAAATAAAAGCCGCGCTTTCTTATATGAAGAATAAAGAGGATCAATATTTGTATCTGCATTCTATTTCGGAAACCGCGTTCGGCAGAGAAAAACTTGAAATCCTTTATTCAAAATATGAAGTTGATTTATTATCTACCAAAAACCGTGAATCAGGTCGTTCAACTCTTTACATCCCGCTTGATAAAGAACGTTTTTTGGTCGCTACTTATAATCTTGAAAACCTTGACGACGAGCTCTTTAAGGCTCTTTCCGACGATAAAAGACAAATTTATGTTCTTGGCAGCGATTTTAACCTGATAGCAAGTCATAATTTTGATAACGAAGTTTTTGAAGAATCCTATAATATTCTTCCTAAAAACAAAATTAATGCAAAATACGAAACCCCTATAGTTTTCGGCAAAATTAAAAACGAACCGCTGGTTTATATCAAAAAGCGTTCGCCTGAAATTACAATTATCGTAAATACGCCGAAAACCCTTACTGATTCAACTATTTCAAAAAGCCGTTTCAAAATTATTTCAATGATTTTGTTGGTTGCACTCTGTATTATCGGGCTTGGCGGGCTGCATTCGTATTATCTTTATATTAACATCCGGCAACTCTTCAAAGGTATTATGGCGATTGCAAAAGGTAACTATAAACGTCAAATCCGTTTGATTACCAGTCCGTTTACGCCTTATGAAGTTGTTTTCCTCGCTCAAGAGTTTAACAAGATGGCACATCAATTGCAGAAATCTTACATTGAACTTGATAAGAGTAACAAGGAACTTAATGAAATGAACGAGTTCCGCAAAAACCTTATTGACACTGTGAGCCACGAACTCAGAACCCCGCTCACAAGTATTCAGGGCTACACTTCAAGACTTCTAAGGCAGGATATTGTTATTGATAAAGAAACACAGCAGAAATCTTTGAGAATTATTCGTGAGCAATCAGAACGCCTCAAACATTTAATCGAAGACCTCCTGACCGTTCCTGATATCGAACAGTTCCGCCTGCGCACAGCTATAGACAAAGTTTGGCTCCACGATATTATGGAAAACGCTAAAACTCTTGTTAAACACAAGGAAAGAAACGATATTATCATCAATATGGCGGAAGATTTCCCGCAAGTGTCTGCAGATAAAGAACGTTTGATACAGGTTTTCGTTAACCTCTTTGAAAACGCTATGAAATATTCGGAAGAATATACTTCAATCATTGTTGAGGGCGTTGTAGAAAACAATGTTCCGACAATCAGGGTTAGAAACAAATGTGAAATGATTCCTGAAGATAAACTTGTCCGTCTTTTTGATAAATTTATCCGTCTTGATGACAATACAACACGTACGACCCGCGGAACCGGTTTGGGCTTGTTTATTGTCAAAGCACTTGTCGAGGCAATGAACGGCGAAATTTCACTGTCTTCTGATGAAGAATGGGGCTTTACTGTAGAAATTAAATTTAAACTTCCACAACAGGCGGAGGCTGAAAATGCAGCGAGTGTGTGATATCGCACGCAAACTTGACGGAAAAGAAATTCCTGTGTGCGCAATCATAGTTAAAGACGGTGAAGTTATTGCATCTGCCGTAAACCAAAAAGAAAAAAGTAATGATGTAACGGGTCACGCCGAAATCCTTGCTATCCGTGAGGCAGAAAAAGTTCTTGGCAACTGGCGTCTTGACGGCTGCGAGCTTTATGTCAATCTTGAACCCTGTCCGATGTGCGCGTGGGCTATAATTCAGTCGCGGCTTGATAAAGTTTATTTTGGTTCGTACGACAAGAATTACGGCGCGCTTGGGTCTGCAATTGACTTGCGCCAATTGTTAAATTCGGGACTGAAAGTCTACGGCGGGATTATGGAAGAGGAATGTAATAAAATATTGGAAGACTATTTTGCCGGATTGAGAGGGAAAAATGATTAAAAATTTAATGGATGAATTTGTAACAAGATACGAAACCGAAGATTTTATCAAAGACGACCCTGTTCAGTTTCCGCACCGCTATAAAAAGGCAGAAGATATTGAAATCGCGGGTTTTATTGCGTCGATTTTTGCCTACGGAAACCGCAAAGCATTTATCGGCAAACTTAATCAACTTTTTGCGCTTATGGGTGAAAGCCCTTACGAATATATTATAAACGGGCGTTTTGAGTTAAACGGGTTTAACTACAGGTTTATGAAAGAAAATGATATTGCGGCGATTTTGGAAGTATTGCACAAACTTTACCTGAAAGACGGCGGGCTTGCCGGGCTTTTTGCGCACGCTGTGCAGTCAGAAGATTTAATGCAATATGTTTGCGATTATTTTTACAAAAACGTAAGCGAAAAAGCCGGTGACGGTTTCTATTTTGCGATTCCAGACCCCTCCAAAGGCGGCGCAATGAAACGTATGTGGATGTTTTTGAGGTGGATGGTGCGAAAATCTGCGGTCGATTTGGGCGTTTGGAAATTTATGACGCCGGCGGACTTATGTATTCCAATGGATGTTCACGTCGCAAGAATTTCGCGCGAGCTTGGAATTTTAAAACGAAATTCCAACGACAAAAAAGCAGTTACAGAACTTACAGCGTTTCTGCGGACACTTGATCCTCAAGATCCGATAAAATATGATTTTGCACTTTTTGGATACGGAGTTAACAATAAATAGCAAAAAAAATTTTGTGCGGTTTTATCATGAACAATTCACTAACTAAGGAGTTGTTATGCGCGTTACAAAAATTCAGACAAATTTGTATAACCTAAATGTTGCTAATCCAAATCTTTCTGCG
>ENA-ORMR01001745-ORMR01001745.1-human-gut-metagenome-genome-assembly--contig:-NODE-1745-length-15599-cov-5.172928_pt1 | contig 15599 bp, 16 predicted proteins | sample MGYA00242107_ERZ509003 | MGnify/ENA primary metagenome ERZ509003 (study PRJEB26280, sample SAMEA2338699) | human gut metagenome | biome: human gut; feature: human-associated habitat; material: faeces... | reverse complement strand
GCGTCCTTCGGCGGTGAAATAAATTATGACCTTCTGACGGTCGAAAGTGTATTCGGCGTCCACGATTTTCATTTCGAGATTGTATTTTGCCGCCTTTTCCGCCGTGGTATGCATAAGGTATTCCCTTTTGGAAAGGTTTTCGGCGTGTTTTTTGTCGTCGTCGGCGGTAGCCTTACGCAAAATCGGTTTGAGGGGAGCTACCACGTCTTTGTCGGGGACTTCCCTGTTGGGCATCGCCACCGTACCGTATTCGGTACCCCTTGCGGTTTCGCAAAGAACTCCGTCGTTTTCGGCAAATTCCGTCCCTGCCGGGTCGAAATAATAGGTTTTGCCGGTATTTCTGAATTTAATTCCCACCACTATTGCCATTTATATCTTGCCTCCAGTATATCGAATAAAACGCCTTCCGCGCTTCGGACGGAACTGACGTTGAAATTTAATTTTTTTCTGCCCTCGTTCAGGGCGAACAATGCTTCCTGCGCGCTCTGAGGATTGAATTTGGACGCGATCTGTTTCACGTCGAATTCCCTGCCCGAATTGGAAAGGGGTAAGCCGACGTTGCAGGCGACTTTCAATACGTCGGAAAATATACTTTCCAGAATATCGCTCGTTAAAGCGGCATTGTCCTTTGTAAAAAGTTCTCCGTAGAGATAATCGACTATCATTGTGCTGTTTTCCAGCGATAACAGCATTTCGAAACAGGCGTCGTAAAGTTTTACGTACTTTTCGTCGGAAAGAAAGGAAGCGGCTCTTTCCATATTTCCGTCGCCGAGAGAGGCGGCGACGAGAGCCTGATTTTTCGGGAAGCCTTCGCTTATCAATAATTCCGTAGTTTCCTTTACGGTGAACCCGTCGGCGTAAATTTTTTTGGCGCGGCTTTTTATGGTCTGCAGGATACCGCTTTCGTTGGAAGACGCCATAATAACCGTAAGGTAAGCAGGCGGTTCTTCGTAGGTTTTCAAAAGTTTGTTCTGCGACTGGGCGTTGAGCTTGTCGGCGTTGTCGATACAGAACACCTTTCTGTCGCCGTAAAGGGGCTGCATCCCCGCCTTTTCTATGAGAGAGGCGGTTTCTTTTACTTTCATTTCCGCACCGTCGAAAAAGATCGCGTCGAGGTAACTTCCGTCTTCTATCCCTTGACAGATTGCGTTTTCCGAAGATACGTTTTTTGAAAAAATACGTTTAGCGGCGGCTTTGAGAAAAATTTTACGGAAGAAAGCGTCGTCGCTGAAAAGAAGATAAGCGTGACAGAGATTTCCGTCGGCGTCGGAAGCGAAGGTACGGAAACATTCTTTATTCAGGACAGCGCTTTCGGCGTCGATCATTCTATAAGCCCCTTTGCTTTCAAGGCGTTTACGATAAGCGAAGCGGTAACGAGCTTGTCTTCGTCCGGAATAACGGAAATAAATCTGTCGGTAGAGGAAGCCGACTCCTTAAAGCCGAGGTAAACGGCGAGGTGAAACCCGTCGGATTCCTTTTCCATACGGTCGTTTTCCACGATTTTTCCTTTTTGCCTGCGCCAGCTGTTAAGAGGATTCATATCGATGAAAACCACGGCGTCGGGCATACAGGAAGCAAAAGCGTAAGCGTTGATTTCTTCCACTCTTTTCCGTCCGAGTTTCCGACCGAAAGCCTGATAAGCTATGGAACTGTCCACATATCTGTCGCAGACGACGAGTTCGCCCCTTTCCAGAGCGGGGAGGATAACTTTGTCGATATGTTCGCATCTTGCCGCGGCGAAAAGAAGAGCTTCGCTTTCGGCGCTCATTTCCTCTCCGAGAAGGAGGGAACGTATTTTTTCTCCGACGGGGGTGCCGCCGGGTTCTCTGGTAAACACGGCTTTCTGTCCGGTTTTTTCCAGATACTCCTTCAAAAGGCGTAACTGCGTGGATTTTCCCACGCCTTCGCACCCTTCGAATACTATAAATTTACCTTTCATTATATACCTTTATACAAATATAAATAATTTTTTATACCGATAACTATTTTATCACACGGAGAAGCCCGTTTTCAAGTCCGAAAGAGCGATCGATACGAGCGGACAGGTAGGAAATTTTTTCTCGGGTAACGGTTTCTCCCGGATAAAGCAAAGCGCTTCCGGGAGGATAAAGTCCTACGGGAGAATAGTTTATTCTGCCCTCCGCAAGGTCGAGCGGGATATATTCCGAGTCCTCTCCGAAAACCAAGGGCAGCATTTTTTCGGGAAAAGGATAGACGGTTTTTTGAGCAAGAGGCAAAGCCTCGAGGGCGTTGAAGGTTTTGCACAGTCCGTCGAGATGAATATAGTTATCTTTAGTGACGATAAAGACCGTTTCGTCGTCGAAGAAGGTTTCGGCAACGAACCCCGCGTCAAACAAAGCCTTACCGACGGCCTCGCCGTCGTAGGGAGATACCACGCACAGTCGGGAAAAGTCGTCGTTACGACGGACGGAGAAAGGAGCTTTAAGGTCGGAAGCGAATTTTTCCACCGCCGCAAAAATTTCTTCGTAATACTTTTCACCGTTTTCCGAAAAGTCCTTGACGGCGAGTTCGGCGGAACACATGGTCATATAGGACGGACTGGTGGTATGCAGAGTTTTACGGGCGTCAAAGGCACGCGAAGCGAAAATTTCTTTACAGCTCAATACGCTTCCGCCCGTTATAACGGGTAACGTTTTATGCAAACTTAAGACTGCCAAATCTGAATAAACGGAAGCCGAAACAGGGAGTTTCGAGGAAAAAGCAAAATGCGCTCCGTGCGCAGAGTCGACGAGTAGGAAGAGTCCTTTTTGACGGCAGAAAGCGTAAAGCCGTTCCAGCGGAAGGACGTTGCCGCGGTAGTCGGGAGAGGTGACTATGACGGTTTTCACGTCGGCAGGGGTTTCCCGACGGCGCGCGATAGGCTTTTGCCGAAAAGACGCGGAGAGCGTTGTAAACGGACAGGTGAGCGTCGCCGACTACGAGAAAGGCTCCGTAGGGGATACAGGCGTAAATTGCCTGAAAGATATTGTGCGTTGCGCCCTGACAAGATAAAAACGCCCTTTCGGCTCGGTATGCGGAAGCGAGGAAAGTTTCCAGCTCCTTTATCGGGCCTTCGGGGCGGTAGAGATTGTCGGAATAGGGAAGTTCGGTCACGTCGCAGTCGAGAAGCCGCTTGTCGGGACGGGAATGTCCCGGGGTATGGAAGCGGATTTTTTCCCGATTGGCGACGACTGACGAAAATAACATTATTTTTTGGGTTTCATCGTGGGGAACAGGAGTACGTCCCTTATGGAATAGTTGTCGGTAAAGAGCATAACCATACGGTCGATACCGATGCCGAGGCCGCCCGTGGGGGGCATGCCGTATTCCAACGCAAGAACGAAATCTTCATCCATCATGTCGGCTTCATCGTCACCGTTGGCACGTTTTTCGGCCTGTGCCTTAAAGCGCTCATACTGGTCGATGGGGTCGTTGAGCTCTGAGAAGGCGTTGCCCATCTCACAGCCGCAGATGAACATCTCATAGCGCTCCGTCAGGTGCGGATCGGAGGGGCTGCGCTTGGCCAGCGGACTGACCTCAACAGGGTACATGGTTATGAATGTGGGCTGAATGAGCGTGGATTCGACGAGCTGGTCAAAGGTCTCGTACAAGGCGTTGCCCCATGTATGGGAAACACCGTCCATATCCACGCCGACGCTCTTTGCCAGCATCACACCGGCATCCGCGTCGCCTTCGACAGCCATAAAGTCTGCTCCGGTAACGTTCTTGACCGCGTCAGCCATGGTAATTCTCTTCCACGAAGGAGTAAGATCGATCTGATGACCTAGCCACTCAACCTGATAGGTTCCGAGTATCTCCTTGGCAGCGCCGGTCAGAATGCCCTCGAGAATGTCCATCATTCCGTCAAGATTCGTGTATGCCTGATACAACTCACATGTGGTAAACTCCGGGTTGTGCTTGGTGTCCATACCCTCGTTGCGGAAAATACGGCCGACTTCGTACACGCGCTCAATTCCGCCGACAATAAGCCGCTTAAGGTGCAGCTCCGTCGCAATGCGCATATACATGTCTATGTCAAGGGTATTATGATGTGTAATAAACGGACGTGCATTCGCACCACCTGCGATGGGGCTAAGAACCGGTGTCTCGACCTCCATAAAGCCCAGGCCGTCAAGGTATCGGCGCAGATACGCGACGAATTTACTGCGTATCTCAAAATTACGTCTGCTCTCGGGGTTCATTATCAGATCGACATAGCGCATACGATAGCGCAGCTCTTTGTCGGTCATGCCGTGGAACTTTTCGGGCAGAGGACGCAGGCTCTTGGAAAGCAGCGTGACAGACTCGACATGCACGGAAATTTCCTCGGTCTTGGTCTTGAAAACGAAGCCAGAAACGCCGATAATGTCGCCTATATCGTACTTGCGGAAGTCTGCAAACTCCTGCTCGGACACCGCATCCTTGCGGACATAGATCTGGATCGTGCCGCGATCATCTTGGATATGGCAGAATATTGCCTTGCCCATGCCGCGCTTGGACATAATACGTCCTGCGACCTTGACGGTTTTTCCGTCAAATGCGTCATAGTCTGCCTTAATTTCAGTCGAATACGCGCTTCTTTCGAAGCGTGTCTGGGTGAAGGGGTCTCTCCCCTCCTCCTGCAAAGCCTTGAGCTTATCGCGTCTTATTTTCAGCAGCTCGCTGAGCTCCTGATCAGGCGCTGCGTTCTCATTCGTCTTATTCTCACTCATAGCCTACCCTCTTAATCGTTTTCTACCGAAAGTATCTCAAAGTGCAGCTCGCCTGCCGGTGCATCGACGGTGATCTTCTCGCCTGCGACGTGACCGTAAAGGCCGCGGCCAAAGGGCGAATCGTCGGATACACGGCCCTCCATGGGGTTTGCCTCCTGCGAGCCTACAACGGTGTATTCCTCTTCGTAGCCTTCGTCAATGTCGCGAACCTTGACTCTGCTGCCGAGGGTAACTGCGCCCTTACGCATGCCCGTATCGACCTTCTCGACGATCTCGGCGTTCTCAACAAGGCTCTTGAGCTCGGCAATTCTGGAATAGAGCTTGCCCTGCTCGGTCTTTGCCTCGTCGTATTCGCTGTTTTCGGAAAGGTCACCAAAGCTGCGCGCTTCTTTTATCTGCTCGGCAACTTCTTTTGCCTTATCGGTTTCAAGGTACAGAAGCTCCTTTTTGAGCGCGTCAAGGCGCTCCTGACTCATCTTAAATCTGTTTTCGGTAGCCATACTCAGCTCTCCTTTATTATCCTTATTTATAGCGCTCAGCTCAGCGCTTTTATCGCTGCATTGAGCTGGACTGTTGTGTCCTTTTCAGTATTGTGCGCCTCGATATCGGGCTTGATGCCGCCGGCTTCGGCAAGGTCAACGCGCTGCGGCGTGAGGTACTTCTTTGTCGAAATGTGTATCGCACCGCCATTTGAAAGTTCGATGGTCACCTGGCTTCTCGCCTTACCGGTCGTGTGCTCGCCAACTATGGTCGCCCAATCGTACTCCTGAAGCGCGGCTGCGAAAAATTCCGCCGCACTGTAGCTGTTTTCGTTGACGAGAACGGCCATTTTTGCGCTCAGACATACCTTGTCGGAGGTCTGGACGGTTTCCTTGCCGGCCTTGTCAACGCTGACGAACAGATCGCCGTCGGGCAGCAGATAGTCCAGAAGCGAAACAAGCTCGCTCACAAGGCCGCCGGGATTATCGCGGACATCGAATATGAACGACTTTGCGCCCTCTGCCGTAAGCTTTTCGATAGCGCCGATCGCGCCCTCGCTGCTTCCGGCCTCAAAGTTTGCGATTTTTATATAGCCGATATTATTCTCAAGCATTTTTGAGGATATCGGATTTTTATAGATCACCTCGCAGGATATCGTTACGCTTGACTCGGTTCCCTTTTCGTCTGCAATGACCATCGGGAAGTTTTTATTGAGCTTCGAGCGGATAAGCTCCTGAAGCTCAGCGGTCGTCATCCCCTCCGTCAGCTGACCGTCAACGGAGACTATGGTCTGTCCGACATTAAGGCCGGCGGTGGCCGCCGGGGTGCCGTCCTCGACTGCGAATATCTCAAATTTGCCCTTATCGTTGAGCTTAACGCTGACTCCGATGCCGGCGTACTCGTTTGCGGAAGAGAGCTTATACGCCGCATACTCCTCAGGGCTCATGTAATAGCTCCACTTATCGTCAATGCTGCGAACCATTGCGGACGCGGCGGCGTTATAAAGCGTGCCGCTGTTGGCATCGCCGATGTAGTTTTCTTCGATGATCCTTTCGATCTCGACATACGCCTTGGCGTCATTATAATATTTCTGCGCGCCGAAGCCGCCTGTCGTTATAAGATAAGTTGCAGCCGCGGTCACGACCATAACCACGAGAGCCACTATTATAAGATGTATGAACTTAAATTTTCTGCCGAAACCGGGGCGTGATCGTTTTTCCATTCAATCTCTCCTTTTTTTACGGCGCTCCTCAATCCGGAGCCTTCGTCAGCTAAACAGTACGTTTGACTGGCAGCCGCAAGGCCGCCAGTCAAGCTCATATTCTATCAAATATTATTTTCAGCGATACACTGCTGCACGGTCTCCGAGGCTTCGTGGGCGGAAGTCTGCTCCACCCCATCGGCTCTCACCGGGATCACCGTGAGCACAAGGCTGAGTATCATCGTCAGCACAAGGATCATCGCCAGTATTGATACTACCAATCTTCTGTTCATGCCAAAATCCTCACACCTTGAGGTAATTTCTTATCGCGATAACGCCGCCGACCGCACCGACGAGTACGCCGACCGCAAGGAACGCGACGAGCACGATCACCCACACCTGGGAGAACGGAACGATCTGCACAAAGGATATTGCAAGGCTCTGCGCAACCTTTGTCTCCAGCGCCTTATACAGCCCCCACTGGGCAAGGAACGCAAGGCCGCCGCCGGCAATGCCGAGCACGAGACCCTCGATAACAAAGGGGCATCGAATGAAGCTGTTGGACGCGCCGACCATCTTCATTATGGCGATCTCTTCTCTTCTGCCGTAGGTCGCAAGCTTTATGGTATTGCTCATGATAAACAGCGACACAAAGCCGAGGATAGCTATAAGCACGAGAGATACGATGCTTATGACGTTGCGAACGGAGATAAATTTATCCGCAAATTCGGTGGGAGCGTTGACCTTAACGATACCGTCAACATTTTCTATTGCGGTTTTCGTTGCGTCCATTTGGCTAAGATCAACAAGCTGAATGACAAAGCGATGGCGGAAGACCTCTTCGTTGAGACCCTCCATATAGCTTTCGTCATACTTTTCAAGGAAGTTCTGACGTGCCTCGCTGCGGCTTACAAAGTTTACACTTGCGACATTATCGAGCGCCTCAAGCTTTGTTTGTATCTGCGCGGTCGCTTCCTGTGCGGTCATATCCTCGTCAACATAGGCAAGGATCTGGTTCTGATTGCCGATATCCTCGACTATCTGGTTGACGTTTATATCAAGAAGCGTGAAGCTGCCCATTACTATCAGGCAGGCAATTATTATCGTGACCGAGGCAAAGGACATAAATCCGTGCGTAAACACATTGCGGAAGCCCTCGCCTATAAGATATCCGTATCTATTCAACTTCATAACTGTAGTACCCGTCCATTCCGTCGCTGATAAGGTGGCCGCCGTCGATGGCTATTACGCGCTTTGAGAAAGCATTGACCAGTTCCTTTTCGTGAGTAACCACAAGGATCGTGGTTCCCATTTCGTTGATCTTCTCAAGCAAAAGCATAAGCTCAAGGCTGCGCACAGGGTCAAGGTTGCCGGTCGGCTCGTCGGCGATTATCATGGTCGGATTGTTGACCAGAGCGCGTGCTATGGCGACACGCTGCTGCTCGCCGCCGGAAAGCTCCGCCGGGAGGCGCTTTTCGCGTCCCTCAAGGCCGACAAGCTCCAAAACACGGGGCACACGGTCTTTAATTGCCTTATTCGTTGCACCGACAACGCGCATCGCAAACGCCACGTTATCATAAACCGTCATCTTATCAATAAGTCTGAAGTCCTGGAAGATGACGCCGAGCGTTCTTCTCATCTGCGGCATTTTGCGGCGCTTGAGCTTGTTCATGTTAAAGCCGTTTACAATAACCTCGCCCTCGGATGCCATAATTTCGCCCGTGAGAAGCTTGATTATCGTCGTCTTGCCCGAGCCGGACGGTCCGACGAGGAAGGCAAACTCGCCCTCGTTTATCGTGAGGCTGAAATTATCGAGTGCGGCAACATCGCTGTTGTCATAGACCATCGTTACATTGTTCATCTGAACCATGTGTCATTTTCCTCCTGAGGATTTCGGGGACATTCCCCTACGGATTTCAGCGGCCGTTGCTGTTGACCGAGTCAAGATATTGCTTGACCATCATTGCGACCTTGAACACGATGGCGTGGTCAAACTCGCGCAGATCAAGGCCGGTGATCTTCTTGATCTTCTCCAGCCTGTACACAAGCGTGTTGCGGTGAACATACAGCTTGCGGCTCGTTTCCGAGACGTTGAGGTTATTCTCGAAGAATTTGTTTATCGTCTCCAGCGTATCCTCGTCAAGAGTTTCAAGCGGATTTTTCTTGAACACCTCGTTAAGGAACATCTCGCAGAGCGTTGTAGGCAGCTGATATATTATACGGCCGATGCCGAGATTTTCATAGCTAATGATCGTCTTTTCCGAATCGAAAACTCTGCCGACGTCGATCGCGATCTGGGCTTCCTTATAGCGGTCGGCAAGTTCGCGCAGGTGACGCGCGGTCGTTCCGATGCCGATTATGCATTTGATCTGAAGCTCGTTGCGCAGAACGGTCTCAACGCTCTCGGCAATGGCTTTCACCTCGGCGCTGTTGTCGCCGCCGGGGAGCTCTTTTATAACGACGATATCTGTCTCGTTTATGCTGATAACGAAGTCATGCTGCTTATCGGGGAAAAGCGTCTGCAAAACCTCAACGCTCGCAACGTCCGAGCGCTCGACCTGACGCACAAGCAGCAGCGCACGCGGAACATCGGGGGCAAAGTGCAGCTCCTTGGTCCTTACATAAACGTCGCCGGGAAGAATGTTATCGGAAATTATATTCTTAAGAAAAGCAGCCTTATTGTACTTTTCCTCGTAATTCATCTTCGCCTCGTTAAAGGCGACGGCAGCCATCATGCATGTCATGCGCGCCATATCATCGCAGCCCTCGACAAAAACGGCATAGTCAAACTTGCTGCTGTTATTGCTGAGCACCTTATAGGTACGCACGCCGCTTACGAGCACAGGCTCCGAGAAGTCATAGCTCATGCTCGAAAAATCATCGAGCCTTGAGCCGATCATGGGCAGCTCACTGCATGTGATAACAAAGCCCTGATCGTCAATGATGCCGATACAGCGGTCCGTAGCTTCCTTTATCTGTATTATCACGCTCTGAAAAATTCTGCTGGACATCGTCTTTTTACCTCCAGTGAAGTATATGGGTATTTTAACGATAGATAATATTCAACACTTTCTACATGATAATACTTTTTTGTGCGTTTTTCAATAGAAAATCACATTATTTTTGTGCGTTTTTCAAAAAATCGCATAATTGTTTTGATAAAAGCACCAAATATAGGGCTCATTTTTTGTTATTTTTTCTTATTCACACTGCACAACTCTTTTTCCGTCAATTGACGAAATTCGCCCGGAAGCAGCGTTTTATCGAGCTCCAGTTCGCCGATCGAGAGCCTTTTAAGCTCTGTAACCGGCTTCCCGCGCGAGGCGAGCATGCGCTTTACCTGATGGTATTTGCCCTCCATAACGCGCACAAGGCAGCTTCCGTCTGGCAGCTTTTCAAGCCCTGCCGGCAGACACAGTGTTCCGTCGGCAAGCACGATTCCCTGCCTGAACGCTTCAACGTCGGCATCGTCAACCGGGCTTTCTGTGCAGGCACGATAGGTCTTTACGATCTCGGACTTCGGCGAGATCACGCGGTGTGCAAACTCTCCGTCGTTTGTTATTATAAGAAGTCCGGTCGTGTCCTTATCCAGCCTGCCGACGGGGAAAATATTTTTCTTCCTAAGCTCTGCCGGGAACAGGTCAATCACCGTTTTCTGCTTTTTATCATCGGTTGCCGACAGCAGTCCGGACGGCTTATTTAGCATGTAGTAACAGAATTTTTCGTATCTGATGGGCTTGCCGTCGAGTGAAACGTGCGCTGCGTCGCTGTCAAGCTTCTGCTCCGGAGCAGTTACCGGAACTCCGTCAACACAAACGCTGCCGTTTTTTATTATCTGCCGAAGCTGGCTTCGCGAAAGCGCGGTGCACTCGGACAGGTATTTGTCAAGTCGCATAAGCGGCATAATATCACCATGTTCAGCATAGGATTAGTAAGAAAAAAGTTGGGTTTATTATAACACAAAGTATTGATTTTTTGAATAGGAAAAGGCAAATATACGCATATGTTAACAAAATGTTTAAAGCTGACAAAAACACGCGCAGTTGCGCTTCTGCTCATGCTTGGAGTTATGCTCGCCGCCGCCGTTGTCCTTTGCTCCTCGCCGCGAAGCATTTTCAGCACCGGCGACATGCTCGACGTCTCGCAGCTCAATGGGCGCGAAAAGTATCTCGCGTCATATGGCTGGGTGATCGATCCGGCCAGCGAGACCGAGCGCACTGTCCTGCTGCCTGAGAAATTTGAGGGTACGGTCAAAGACTACGCCGACATGCAGACTGCGCAGGGCTATGATTTTGCATTTTACTCGGGGCTTGAATGCAGGCAGTTTACATACGAGGTGACAAATTACGACGGCTGCGACGGCACGGTTTATGCCGTGCTTTACGTCAAAGGCACACGCGTCATCGGCGGAGATATACACTCTGCCGAGATAAACGGGTTCATGCATGGGATAAGATGAAAAATGCCCCTTGAAGCAGTGCTTCAAGGGGCATAGTTATACGAACTTTTCAGTTCGGTGAGTTTTGGATATTACTCCTCGACCTCGATAACAACGCCGGAACCGACAGTGCGGCCACCCTCACGGATAGCGAAACGCAGGCCCTTCTCGATTGCGATCGGGGTGATCAGCTCGACCTTCATGTCGACGTTATCGCCGGGCATGCACATCTCGGTGCCTTCGGGCAGGGTGATGACGCCGGTAACGTCGGTGGTACGGAAGTAGAACTGAGGACGGTAGTTGTTGAAGAACGGGGTGTGACGGCCGCCTTCGTCCTTGGACAGAACGTAAACCTGGCCAACGAACTTGGTGTGGGGCTTAATGGAGCCGGGAGCTGCCAGAACCTGGCCACGCTCTACGTCCTTCTTTGCGATACCACGGAGAAGAGTACCGACGTTGTCGCCAGCCTCTGCGTACTCGAGGATCTTGTGGAACATCTCGGTACCGGTGACGGTGGTCTCGGTGATCTCGTCCTTCAGGCCGACGATCTGAACCTTGTCGCCAACCTTAACGCGGCCACGCTCTACACGACCGGTGGTAACGGTGCCACGGCCGGAGATGGTGAATACGTCCTCGATAGGCATAAGGAACGGCTGATCTGCCTTACGGTCAGGAGTGGGGATCCAGGTATCAACTGCGTCCATGAGCTCCTTGATGCAAGCATACTCGGGAGCATTGGGATCGGTGGACTCGCAAACGAGTGCGTTAAGAGCGGAACCACGGATGATGGGGGTGTCGTCTCCGGGGAAGCCGTAGAAGTCGAGCAGCTCGCGGACTTCCATCTCGACGAGCTCGAGGAGCTCTTCGTCGTCAACCTGATCGCACTTGTTCAGGAATACGAGGACGGAAGGAACGTTAACCTGACGGGCGAGCAGAAGGTGCTCACGGGTCTGAGCCATGGGGCCGTCGGATGCTGCGATAACGAGGATAGCGCCGTCCATCTGAGCTGCGCCGGTGATCATGTTCTTGATATAGTCAGCGTGGCCCGGGCAGTCAACGTGTGCGTAGTGACGATGAGCGGTCTTGTACTCAACGTGTGCGGTGTTGATGGTGATGCCGCGTTCTCTCTCTTCGGGAGCCTTGTCGATGGAAGAGTAATCAGTGTACTCTGCGTCGCCGAGCAGAGCAAGGTACTTGGTGATAGCTGCGGTCAGAGTGGTCTTGCCATGGTCGATATGACCGATGGTGCCGATATTGACGTGGGGCAGGGATCTGTCGAATTGCTGCTTTGCCATAATAATAACCTCCGTTAAATTGATACAATGATTTGATTAAACTACTTGCTTATATGGTTTATCAGCCCTTGCGTGCGCCGCGGAGAGTCTCCTGGAGATTCTTCGGAAGCTCGACATAGTGGCTGGGTTCCATGCTGTAGGTTGCGCGTCCCTGAGTTTTGCTTCTCAGGTCGGTAGCGTAGCCAAACATGGATGCAAGAGGCACATGAGCCTCGATGACGGCGGCACCGTTCCTGATGTCCGATCCGACAATCTGGCCGCGTCTTGCATTTATGTCGCCCATAACGTCACCCATGTATTCGTCGGGAGCCGTTACAACGACCTTCATAATAGGTTCAAGCAGAGTGGGACCTGCCTTCTCGCAGGCTTCCTTGAACGCCATGCTGCCGCAGATCTTAAACGCCATTTCGGACGAGTCAACCTCATGGTAAGAGCCGTCTATGAGCGTTACCTTCACGTCTACGACCTGATAGCCGGCGAGCACGCCCGACTGCATTGCACCCTGGATACCCTGATCAACGCAGGGGATATACTCCTTAGGGATAGCGCCGCCGGTGATCTTGTTGATAAACTCATAGCCCTTGCCGGACTCGTTGGGCTCAACAGTGATCTTACAATGTGCAAACTGGCCTTTACCGCCCGTCTGACGGGCATAACGGGTATCGACGGTCGCCTCGCGCGTGATGGTCTCCTTATAGGAAACCTGCGGCTTGCCGACGTTAGCCTCGACCTTGAACTCGCGCAGGAGTCTGTCAACGATGATCTCAAGATGAAGCTCGCCCATACCGGCGATTATGGTCTGACCCGACTCTTCGTCGGTGTAGGTCTTGAAGGTGGGATCTTCCTCTGCCAGCTTCTGAAGCGCGATAGCCATCTTTTCCTGACCGGCTTTGGTCTTAGGCTCGATAGCAACGCGGATAACAGGCTCGGGGAATTCCATGGATTCAAGGATGATCGGATTTTTCTCATCGCAGAGCGTATCGCCGGTCGTGGTATTTTTAAGGCCGACGGCGGCAGCAATATCGCCGGAATAAGCGATGGAAAGATCTTCTCTGTGGTTTGCGTGCATCAGCAGGATTCTGCCGATACGCTCGCGCTGACCCTTAGACGAGTTCAAAACCGTTTTGCCGGCCTCGACTGTGCCGGAATAGACACGGAAGAAGCTCAGACGGCCGACGAAGGGGTCGGTCATGATCTTGAATGCAAGAGCGGAGAACGGTGCATCATCGGATGCCTCACGGGTCTCCTCCTCATCGGTCTTGGGGTTTGTTCCGCTGATTGCGGGAATATCCAGCGGCGAGGGCATGTACTCAACGATAGCGTCGAGCAGCTTCTGCACGCCTTTATTTTTATACGAAGTACCGCAGACCACGGGTACCATCTGAACGGCGCATGTGGCCTTTCTGATGGCTGCACGGATCATATCCTGCGGAACCTCTTCGCCTTCGAGATAAAGCATCATTATCTCGTCGTCGAAATCCGAGATAGCTTCCAGCATCTTTACACGGTATTCCTCGGCCAGATCGCGCATATCCTCGGGGATTTCCTCGGTGCGCATATCGTTGCCGAGATCATCGTAATAAATGCGGGCATTCATCTCAACCAGATCGATTATGCCACGGAAATCCGCTTCGGTGCCGATCGGGAGCTGGATGGGCACTGCATTGCACTTAAGTCTGTCATGCACCATATCGAGAACATGATAGAAGTCCGCGCCCATGATATCCATCTTGTTGACGTATATCATACGGGGAACATGGTAGTGATCGGCCTGTCTCCAAACTGTCTCGGACTGCGGCTCAACGCCGCCCTTGGCACACAATACGGTCACGCAGCCGTCAAGAACACGCAGAGAGCGCTCGACCTCAACGGTGAAGTCAACGTGGCCCGGGGTATCAATGATATTGATTCTGGTATCGCGCCAGTGGCAGGTGGTTGCTGCGGAAGTGATGGTTATACCTCTCTCCTGCTCCTGCTCCATCCAGTCCATGGTCGCGGTACCTTCATGGGTCTCGCCGATCTTGTAGTTTACGCCGGTGTAATAAAGAATACGCTCTGTTGTCGTAGTCTTGCCGGCGTCGATGTGAGCCATGATACCGATATTTCTGGTTTTTTCAAGTGAGTACTGTCTTGGCATAATCTTCTCCTGTAAAGATTACCATCTGAAGTGTGCGAAGGCCTTGTTGGAGTCTGCCATCTTATGGGTATCTTCGCGCTTCTTGACGGATGCGCCGAGGTTGTTGCAGGCATCCATGATCTCGCCTGCAAGGCGCTCCTTCATGGTCTTCTCGCCACGCTTGCGGGCGTAGCCGACCAGCCAACGCAGGCCGAGAGTCTGACGACGTGCAGGTCTTACTTCGATAGGAACCTGGTAAGTTGCACCGCCGACACGGCGAGCCTTAACTTCGAGGCTGGGCATGATATTGTTCATTGCTTCGGTGAAGGCGTCAAGGGGTTCCTTGCCGGTCTTCTCCTTGATGATGTCAAAAGCGTCGTAAACGACCTTCTGAGCAACACCCTTTTTGCCGTCCAGCATGATAGCGTTGATGAGCTTGGTCACCAGAACACTATTGTACATAGGATCGGGTAAAATTTCTCTTTTGGGAACATTACCTCTTCTGGGCACTGTGCTTCCCTCCTTCATTAAAAAATGACTTCACAGGTACTCGGAACGGATTTGCACCATTCCGTCTGCGCCCCGAGGTCTAATAATATATAGTAGACAACAGGGCAAAATTTTGCTTGTTGGAAATTACTTTTTCTTTGCAGCCTTGGGTTTCTTCGCACCGTACTTGGAGCGAGCCTGCATACGACCCGTAACACCCTGAGCGTCGAGGGTGCCGCGAATGATGTGGTAACGAACACCGGGAAGGTCCTTGACACGGCCGCCGCGGATCATAACAACGCTATGCTCCTGAAGGTTGTGGCCGACACCGGGAATGTAAGCGGTGACTTCGTAACCGTTGGTCAGACGCACACGAGCGATCTTACGCAGTGCGGAGTTAGGCTTCTTGGGGGTGGAGGTACGAACTGCGGTGCAGACGCCTCTCTTCTGAGGGGAGCTCAGGTCGGTCTCGCAATTTTTCAGGGTGTTGAGGCCCTTCTGCATTGCGGGGGAGTTGGACTTATAAGTCGACTTCTCTCTGCCTTTTCTCACCAGCTGGTTAAACGTAGGCAATTTTCATTTCTCCTTTCTTGAAAAATTCCTTGAAATTCAAGGTTTTTGCATGGATTTTATGCTTTTGGGCGCACAAATCCCACACAGACTGAAATTTTAGCATATTACACAAATTCAGTCAAGATTTTTTTACACAAAAATGAGCTGCAATTTTCAAATTTATATGTTGATTTCGCATTTTTCGTATTTAAACGGCAAAAGTGCAGATTGCATCTTCGGCATATTTTTATGCTAAAGCTAACGAGAGTCGAACGCATATCGGTTTTGACGGGCAGATTTCCGCCCATGCTGCGTT